>MDTF01008790.1_pt1 | contig 11784 bp, 12 predicted proteins | sample 811191 | NCBI WGS metagenome assembly MDTF01 (sample SAMN05326649, study PRJNA326480) | marine metagenome | isolation source: seawater | place: Southern Ocean | collected 2011
CACGGAAAAATTGGAACGATAACAACAGTCCACCCAAACGCAAGATTTGGTGAGTTGAATCTTAAAGGTAATATAGTTACACAGTTTGAAGAAAAACCTCAAACCAATCAAAGTTGGATAAATGGAGGTTTTTTTATTTTTGAACCCGAGTTTTTAAAGCTCATTAAGTCTAGCTCAACAATTCTTGAAAGAGAACCATTAGAAAAATTATCTAAACAAAAACAGCTCATGGCATTTAAGCATAAAGATTTTTGGCAGTGTATGGATACAAAAAGAGATAGAGATTTATTAGAAAGACTATGGAATGAAAAAAAAACACCTTGGAAATGCTGGTAAATTGATAAGATTATCCAAAAGTTGTATATCCAAACTAGAAGTGAAGAATGTAAGTAAAATTCTTTTTGAAGAATATTTGGGTATGGGTAAAGAAGTTGATAAGTTTGAAAAAAATCTTATTAAATTTTTTAAGAATAAAAAAAGAAAAATAGTGACAGTATCAAGTGGCACGGCCGCTTTACAGCTGGCCTTACAAGCATTAGAATTAAAACCCAATGATGAGGTACTAGTACCTTCATTGACATATCTTTCTTCATTTCAATCTATATCAGCAAATAGACTAAAGCCGATTGCTTGTGATGTAAATTTAAAAACTATGACGCTAGATCTAAAAGATTTAAAAAGTAAAATTAATGACAGAACAAAGGTTATCATGCCAGTACATTATGCTGGAGGTGTAGGACAATTAGATAAAATTTACTCTATTGCAAAAAAAAATTCATTAAGGGTTGTTGAGGATGCAGCACATGCTTTTGGTACAGTTTATAAGAAAAAACTTGTAGGCTCATTTGGTGATATTACTTGTTTTAGTTTTGACGGTATAAAAAATATAACAAGTGGTGAAGGCGGATGTGTAATTAGTAGTGATGAAAAAATTATTAAAAAAATTCAAGATTTTAGATTATTAGGTATACACAAAGATACTAATAACAGATTTAAAAATAATAGAAGCTGGGACCTCTCCGTAACAACTCAAGGATGGAGGTATCATATGAGCAATATTATGGCTGCAATTGGAAATATTCAATTAAAAAGATTTAGTAAATTTGCAATTAAAAGACAGCAATTAGCAAAGGTTTATGATAAATTTTTCAGAATTCAAAAAAACGTTAAAATTATTAATCATAATTACGATTATGTTGTGCCACATATTTATCCAATAAGAGTGATAGGTTTAAAAAACAGAGATAATTTGATTAGTTTTTTCAAAAAATATAATATTGAAGTTGGCTATCACTATAAACCAAACCACTTATTAAAATTTTATAAAAAAAATAAAAAAGTTTTTCTTCCAAATACTGAAAAAATATTTCCAGAATTATTAACACTACCTTTACATCCTGATTTACAGGTAAAAGAAGTAAAGTTAATATGTAATATTTTTAGAAAAAATATACATAATTTTTTATAATAAGTTAGTGAAAAATAACAAGCCATTAAAGATTAGTATAATAAAAAATTATTTTAATGATGAAAAATATTTAAATAAATATTTAAAAAGTATTTTAAATCAAATTTATAATATTGAGCTGTTAACCACAATTTTTAAAAGAATATGATATCATCAAATAATAGTTTCTTAAAACTGATACTAATTATCAGTTTATTTGTTTTTTTTTTATATCCATTTAAAATTTCATTTAATTTAGACATAAAAAACTCATTAGATCATACTTATGTAAATTATAGTTTTTTATTATTTGTATTATATAAAATTATTATTGATAAAAAAATAAATGTTTCAGATAACTATATTAATTTTGCTTTAATATTTTTTACTTGTATTTTTTTATACTCATCAGCTGAAGATATTATCAATAATCAGCATGATATTTTTTTAAAAAGAATAGTTAGATACTGTATATTTATTTCATTATTTTTATGCACTCTTTGCTCCATTGGAAATAAAGAAATCAATTATCTGAAATATGGATTAGTCATTTTGGCTATAATTTTCTCTTTCCAAAAAATGCTTATTATTATTGATGTTTACGATATTTCTAAAATGATTAACTGGAAACACTATATAGGTACACAACGAACAGGATTTATCTATGTCATGGCGTTTTGGATAATATATTTGGACTTTAACAAGTTATTTAATCACAAAAATAATAATAAATACATTGTAATAAAGAATATAATTCTGGCTATTGTGATATTTGGTGCATTTACAACTTATTCTAGATCTACATTTTTAGGATTTTTTTCTACTTATATTATTTACATTAGCTTAAAAAATATTTTTTCATTTAAACTTATAATTTTACTTGTGACTTTTTTTTTATTTTTTTATGTCAGTTTACAGTTAGTTTTTTTTGATTTTAATCCCTTGGTAGCATTGCAGGAGTTATTTAATTTGGAAAAAAATACTTCATTTGGATATCGATTATTTGTATGGAAAAAAATTATATTAAGTACGTATGAAAATATTATTACTGGTAGTGGTTTTTTTGGTGTTTCACAAATAATGACTGTTGGCAGTGGATCAGCACACAGTCAATACTTTGATATACTATATAGGGTGGGTGTAGTTGGATTTATATTATATTTTATAACTATTATAAGAATGCTTAAATTTTATTTAAAAAATGATTTATCTTTATTTTTAGGGTTAATTTCCATGTTGGTAATTGGATTTTTTCACGAAACTATCAAGTTACCTCATGGAACTGTTATTGCTGCATTTTTACTAGGTTATGCTGTAAATAAAAAAAAATATAATAAATGATAATTGGCATAGATGCATCAAATATTAAGTCTGGTGGGGGACTTACACATTTATTAAATCTACTTAATGAGTCGAATCCTAAATTACACAATTTTAATCTGATTGTAGTTTGGTGTAATAACAATAATTATCACAAAATACCAAAAAGAAAATGGATTTTAAAAAAAAAATATTTGATGGAAATATTAATAATTTTAAAATGTTTATCTGGCAATTTTTTTTTTTATCAAAGTGTGCAAAAAAAATTGGTTGTAATGTAGTATTATTTCCTGGAGGAATTTACTTTGGTAATTTTAGACCCTTCATTGCAATAAGTCAAAATATGATACCGTTTGAAAAATCAGTTTTAATGGAGTTTTTTTTTAAATTAAAATTCATTAAATTTTATTTGATTAAAATAAGTCAGATCCATACGTTTAAAAAATCACAGGGGATAATTTTTTTAACATCATACGCAAAAAAAAAGATTTTAAAAATAATCAATGTTAAAAAAATAAACAAGATTATCGAGCATGGGATTGATAAAAATTTAAAAAAAATTGAATTTAAAAAAAAAAATATATGTAATTTTAAAAAAAATAAAAAATTTAAAATATTGTATGTTTCTACAATTGACAGATATAAACATCAAGTTAATGTAATGCAGGCAGTTAACTCCCTAAGGGAAAAAAATAAATGGGATTTAGAATTAACATTTATCGGAGCAAATTATCAAGATAATCAAGTAGATATATTTAAAGAGAAAATGAGTTTTTATAATAAAAAAAAAAATTGGATAAAATATATTCCTGACTTAAACCATAAAAAACTTATCAAGATGTATACAAAGTTTGATTTAGGAGTATTTGCCTCATCATGCGAAAACTTATCTAATATAATATTGGAAAAAATGAGTGCTTGTCTTCCACTTATTTGTTCAAATACTTCAAGTGTATCATTTTGGTTAAAAGATTATAAAAATAAATTCAATCCTTACAATTCAAAAAGTTTAGAAAAAGTGTTATTTAAGATAATTCCATCTACATTTAAAAGGAGCTTAATTGCTAAAAATTACAAAATTAAATCAAATAAATTTAGCTGGGAACTAACAGCAAAAAAAACGTTTGATTTGATTAACAAGTATAGTGATGAGTGATCTTTTAATTTAACAATTATTATTAAATGCGTATAACATATAATTTTAAATAATATGCTATACAATTATGTGATTAAAAATGGATAAAAATATAAAATTATTAATAACGGGTGGTACAGGCTCATTTGGAAATGCTGTCTTAAAAAATTTTTTAAAAACTAACATCAAAGAAATAAGAATATTTAGTCGTGACGAAAAAAAACAAGACGATCTTAGAAATTTTTATAAAGACAAGAGAATTAAATTTTATATTGGAGATACAAGAGATTCACAGGCTATAGATAATGCTTGCCAAGATGTAAATTTAATCTTTCATGCAGCTGCTTTAAAACAAGTTCCTTCTTGTGAATTTTATCCAATGGAAGCTATCAAAACGAATATTATTGGTACTGAAAACTTGCTTGATGCTGCAATTAAACACAAGGTGAAAAAAGTAATATGTTTAAGTACAGATAAAGCTGTTTATCCTATAAATGCAATGGGACTTTCAAAAAGTTTAATGGAAAAAGTATCTGTCGCTAAATCAAGGAGCTCAATTAAAACAATTATTAATACCACCAGATATGGAAATGTAATTGGATCAAGAGGCTCAGTTATACCTCTTTTTATAAATCAAATTTTGAACAACAAGCCATTAACTGTAACTAATTTAGAGATGACTAGATTTATGATGACCTTAGAAGAAGCAGTACAATTAGTTATGTACGCTTTTAAACACGGCAAACAAGGAGAAATATTTATTCCAAAAACACCATCAGCAGACATTGATACTATAGCAAAGGCTATTAAGATAATTTTTAAAAAGCCCAAACATCCGATTAAAATTATAGGTATAAGACATGGAGAAAAAATGCATGAAACTTTAATGAGTAAAGAAGAAATGGCTATTTCAATAAATAATAATAATTATTATTGTATTCCTTCCGACAACAGAGATTTAAATTATGAAAAGTATTTTAAAGTAGGAAAATTTTATAAAGATAATACCATTGATTACAATTCCTTTAATGCAAAAAAACTAAATGTTAAAGAAACAGTTAAAATTATATCAAATACCAGCGAAGTTAAAAAATATTTAAAAAATAATTAACTTTATTAATAATGAAGATTTTATTAACAGGTGCCAATGGATTTATTGGTAAAAATCTCCGAGTTAAAATTAAAGAATCAAATATTAATGCATATGTTCTAAAAAAAAATTCAAATCTTAATAAGTTAAAAAAAAAACTTTTGGAGTGTGACGTAGTAATACATCTTGCTGGTGTAAATCGTGCTAAAAATAAAAATGATTTTGTTAAAGTAAATTTTGGTTACACTAAACAAATTATTGATTTTTTTATCAAAAATAAAAAAAAAATACATTTTGTTTATGCTTCTAGTACTCAGGTAAAACTAGATAACCCATATGGATTAAGTAAAAAAAAAAACAGAAATCTTTTTAAAAAATTTTGCAAAAGATTCAAACTCAACTGTATCAATATATCGTATGCCCATCATATTTGGCAAGTGGGCAAAAAAAAATCATAATTCATTCATAGCTACCGCATGTTCGAGTATAATTAATGATAAACATTTAAATGTTTTTGATGAAACAAAACCAATAAAACTAATTTATATTGATGATTTAATTGATCATATTCTCAAAAATCTAAAAGTAGATTTTATTAAAAAACAAATTAATTATTTAAATCTGTCAAGTATCACTTATACATCAAGTATAAAAAAAATTTTATCTAAATTAAAAAAATTCAATAATTTTAAAAAAACTTTAAAAATTGAAAATGTTGGTACTAAATTTAATCGTGCATTATATTCAACTTTTATAAGCTACTATAAAAAAGAAAATTTTAAAGAAATAATATCTGCTAAAAAAGATAAGAGAGGTTCTTTTTTGGAAATAATGAAGACAAGAAATTCTGGTCAATTTTCACTTATAACAATCAAGCCAAATCAAACAAGAGGCAATCACTATCATCATTCTAAAACAGAAAAATTTTTACTTATAAAAGGTAAGGTTAAATTTAATTTCAAAAATATAGATAACAATGAAGGATTTTCAATTATACAGACTGACAAAGAGTATTCCTTAATTAATACAGTTCCTGGTTGGTCTCATAATATTAAAAATTTGTCAAAATCAGAATCAATTTTGCTGATTTGGGTTAATGAGGTTTTCGATTTTTTAAAAAGTGATACTATCAAGGCTGATATATGAAAAAAATTAAAATCTTAACTGTTGTTGGTACGAGACCTGAAATCATAAGACTATCAAGAATTATAGATAAATTTGATCAATATTTTGATCATATATTAGTTAACACAGATCAAAATTATGACAAAAATTTAAATCAAATTTTTTTTGATGATTTAAATATTAGAAAACCTAATTACAATTTGAAAATAAAAAAAGAAAATAGTATTGATTTTATTGGAACATCACTTATTGAAGTTAATAAAATCTTAATAAAAGAAAAACCAGATGCATTTTTTATATTAGGTGACACCAATAGCGCCTTAACTGTAATCGCTGCAAAAAAAAAATAAGATACCAATCTTTCATATGGAAGCTGGAAATAGATGTTTTGATCTTAGGGTACCAGAAGAAATTAACAGAAAAACTATAGATCATTTATCTGATATAAATTTGACATATAGTAAAAACTCTAAACAATATTTAATTAATGAAGGTTTGGATCCAGATAAAATAATTACCATTGGCAGTCCATTACCAGAGGTATTTAAGTTTTTTTCAAAAAAAATTAATAATTCAAAAATTTTAAGAAAAAGTAATATTAGGAAGAATGAATATTTTTTAGCAAGTATACACAGAGATGAAAATGTTGAAAACATCAAAAATTTTGAGAAAATTCTAGAGTTTTTTAATTTGGTAATTGAGAAATACAAAAAACCAATTTTGGTTTCCACCCACCCAAGAACAATGCTAAAAATTAAACAACAAAAACAGCCTATTAATGAAAAGATTATTTTTGCAAAACCATTAAATTTCAGTGATTATAACAGTCTTCAGATTAATGCCCTTGCTGTATTATCTGACAGTGGAACAATCACAGAGGAATCTTCAATCTTAAATCTAACTTCACTAAATATTAGAGAGGCACAAGAAAGGCCTGAAGGAATGGAGGAAGCTACAGTAATTATGACAGGAACAAAAATATCCAATTTATTTAATGCATTGGAGATTGTATTAAAACAAAAAAAAAACAAAGTTAAATTTAATAAAATAGACGATTATAAATCAGAAAATGTATCTGAAAAAATTCCAAGAATAATTCTCAGTTATATTGATCAAATAAATCAAAAAATTTGGTTTAAAAAATAATTGAATGAAAAAAATTTTGATTGTAAGTCAATATTTTTGGCCTGAAAATTTTAAAATAAATGATTTAGTTTTTAAACTTAAAGATAAATATAATTTTACTATTTTAACTGGAAAACCAAATTACCCAGAAGGAAAAATATATTCAAACTTTAAATCAAATGAAATTAAATTCAATAAATACTATAATGCAAAAATTCATAGAATATTTACTATAGCTAGAGGAAAAAGTAAAACTCAATTAGCAATTAATTATATAAATTTTATTTTAAGTGCATCGATTTATTCATTAATTTACTTAAGAAAAAAAAAATTTGATCTAATTTTTATATGTGGATTCTCACCAATTTTTTCTGCTATACCAGGCATAATCTTAAAAAAAATTAATAAATCACCAATAATTCTGTGGGTGCTAGATCTATGGCCAGATACACTAATGGCAATGAGTAATCTTAGATCAAAAGTTCTTATAAAAATTTTAAATTTGTCAGTTAATAGAATCTATAAAAATTGTGATTTAATTTTAGCTCAATCTAAAGGAATGGTAAAAAAAATTTCTACAAGAATTGGTGAAAAAAAAAAAATTATTTATTTTCCAACATGGTCTGAGGACATTTTTAAAAAAAAAAAATCTATTAAATCTATATATAAAAAAGAAAAAGGATTTTTAACTATACTGTTTGCTGGCAATCTAGGTGAAGCACAAGATATAGAGCTTATTTTTAAATGTGCACTTAATTTAATAAAGCAAAATAAAAAAATAAAATGGATTTTTGTTGGTCAAGGAAGAAAGTTTATTTGGTTAAAAAATGAAATTAAAAAAAATGATGTAAATTTTTTTTTTCACATAGTTGGGAAAAAACCACTTAATATGATGCCTCAGATTTATAATATGGCAGATATTTTTTTAGTTTCTTTAAAAAATGAAAAAGTTTTTAAAGAAACAGTACCGGGCAAGATGCAGTCTTATATGATGTATGGAAAACCAATACTAGGATTGGTAGGTGGAGACTCAAAAAATCTAATTTTAGATACTAAGTGCGGTTTTGTTGCTAAACCTGGCTCATATAAAAATTTCATATATATTTTAAATAAAATAATAGTTATGAAAAAAACTACTCTAAATAAAATGGGACAGAATGGAAAAAAGTTTGCCTTAAAAAATTTTGATAGCAATATTTCTATGTTAAAATTAGAAAGTCATTTTAAAAATCTATTATAAAAAAGTATGGAAATTGAAAAGTTATTTAAAAGAAAATCATTATTTAATCTTAGGGAAAAAAAATTAAATACTAAAATTTCTAATAAAATCAAAAAATCTTCTTTTTTAGTCATAGGGGGAGCTGGCACAATAGGTCAAGCAACTGTTAAAGAAATATTCATAAGAAATCCAAAAAAATTGCATGTAGTTGATATTAATGAAAATAATTTAGTTGAACTTGTAAGAGATATAAGAAGTTCGGCTGGTTATATTAATGGTGATTTTAGAACTTTTGTAATTGATTGTGGTTCGAGTTTATTTAAAACTTTTTTTAAAAATGAAGGTCCTTATGATTATGTGTTAAACCTTTCTGCATTAAAACATGTTAGATCTGAAAGGGATATTTATTCACTGATTAGAATGATTTCAACAAATGTGTTAAACACAGAAAAGATAATTAATTTATCAATTAATTCAAAAGTCAAAAATTTTTTTTCAGTATCAACTGATAAAGCTTCTAATCCAATAAATTTAATGGGCTGCTCTAAGCTTTTGATGGAATACATGCTTCAATTCAATTCAAAAAAAATAAACTTTTCAAGTGCTAGATTTGCTAATGTTGCATTTTCTGATGGGTCACTTTTACATGGTTTTAAAGAAAGGTTTGACAAGAAACAACCATTAGCTGCACCAAAAGATATTAGTCGTTATTTTATTTCAAAAAAAGAATCTGGAGTTTTATGTTTGTTGTCTTGTTTACTTGGAAAACCGGGAGATATATTTTTCCCTGATATTGAAAAAAAATTAAAAGCAATTTTTTTACATGAGATAGCTGTTAAATTTTTGAAACATAAAGGTTTCAAGGCTGTTGTTTGTAAAACAGAGAATGAAGCAAGAAAAAAATTTAATAATTTATTTAAAAAGAAAGAATGGCCCTGTTATTTCTTTAACTCTATTTCTACAGGAGAAAAAAAAATAGAAATATTTTTTTCAGATTCTGAAAAAAAGAAAAAAAGTAATTTACAAAATATAGGAATAGTTAAATCTATAATAGATATTGATAAAGTTAAGACATTAAATATTTTAAAATTTTTAAAAAATAAAAGATTTACAAATGCCCAAATAAAAAAGAATGATTTAATTAAATTTTTTAAAAAAAACCTTAAAAACTTTAAACATGATGAATTAAATAAAAATCTAGATGAAAAGATGTAATGATTAGATTTTTTGATATATTGATATCATTATTAGCTTTAATTTTATTATCTCCATTACTATTAATTATTTCATTTATTTTAAGTATGACAGGTGAAAGAGAAGTGATATATTTACAAAAAAGAATTGGTAAAGATTATAAGCACTTTTTAATTATAAAATTTGCTACTATGAAAAAAAATAGCCCTTTAATTGGCTCTAAAACTATTACCCTCGAAAATGATAGTAGAATTCTTCCATTAGGGGATTTTTTAAGAAAAACGAAGATCAATGAATTACTCCAATTTTTAAACGTTTTGAAAGGTGATATGAGTTTGATTGGACCTAGACCATTAACTAAAGAAATCTTTAATATATATCCAAAAAACATATCTAAAATTATTTCTACAGTTAAACCTGGTATTAGTGGCTTAGGTTCTTTAATTTTTAAAAATGAATATTTATTATTAAAAAAAAATAAAAACTTTAAAAAAATATATATAGAGGAAATTTCTAAATATAAAGGTGTAGTTGAAAAGTATTATGTTCAAAATTTTACCCCTTTTTCTTATCTCAAGATTTTAATTCTGACCTTAATTATTTTATTAACAAATAAATCAAAGTTAGTTTATAAATTTTTTCCAGGTTTACCTAGGCCAACTTTAAAAATAAAAAAACAACTCAACTTATGAAATTTTTTGAAAGTCTTTATATCAATAAATATTATAGAATTTTATTATCATGTATAGTGCCTTTGTTAGTTTTTGGTCCTTTTTTACCTGACCTTATTATTAGCTTCAGTGTTTTTATTTTTTTGATTTTTATTTATAAAAGTAAAAAATTTGAATTATTGATTAATCAATTTTCATTATACTTTTATTTGTTTTGCCTAATTTGTATTCTAAGTAGTTTATTATCATCTGATATTTTATTTTCTTTAAAAAGTTCTCTGCCTTATTTTAGGCTAATAATATTTTGTCACTTAATTGCATATTTGATTAAGATTAACAAAAATATATTAAAATATTTTTATTTGTCCTGCTCTATAACTTTTATAATTCTATGTTTAAATGGAATAATTGAATATTTTTTTTATATGAATGTTTTTTTTAAACCTACAGAATATGGAGCTCGTATAACCTCTTTTTTCTATGATGAAAAAATTTTAGGATCATACTTGTCAAGAATGTTTCCACTTTACTTAGCTCTTTCAATTACTCAAATAAAAAATTTTTCATCTAATTTTTTAAGTATTTTAACAATTTTGCTTTTATTTATAGGTACATTTATTTCTGGCGAAAGAGCAGCATTCTTTTTTTTAATGATTAGTACATTTATTATATTTATTTACTTTAATGGTTTTACCAAAATTAGAATAATTTTTGTTTCATTCATAATAGTAACCTTAACTTTTATTTTCTTAACAAACCCATTATTAAAAAACAGAATGGTTACAGAGACTTTTAATTCAATTTTTAAAGAAAAAGAAAATATAGTAATATTTACCCAGGAACATGACAGTCATATTAGGACAGCCTTAAAAATTTTTTCAGATAGCCCACTATTAGGTCATGGCCCAAGGATGTTTAGGATAAAATGTCAAATAGAAGAATTTCAAGTTGGTAATACGCCGTGCAATACGCATCCTCACAACTTTTATATACAATTGTTAGCAGAAACAGGAATTTTAGGTTTCAGTTTTTTATTTTTTTTATTAATTTTTTCTATATATAGGTCTATTAAATACCTCTATCATAAATTTTATTCTAGCGAGGTGTTTGAAAAGTATTCAAATTTTAAAATATCCTTAATATCAGGCATTATGGCAACAATCTTTCCATTAACCACTAATGGAAATTTTTTTAATAATTATTTAATGATTTTATATTTTTTACCTTTAGGTTTTTTATTCTACTCATTTAATGAGAGTAATGATGACAGGGTTTAAGTTTTATTTAACTATTTTTAAAACTATGTGAATTTTTAGTATATTTACCTTTACATTTTAAAAATTAAGCATTAAAAGATCACGCCTGGTGATTATTGCGAAGGGGCAATACCCGATCCCATTCCGAACTCGGAAGTCAAGCCCTTCAGCGCCAATGGTACTTTGTCTTAAGACACGGAAG
>MDTF01008302.1_pt1 | contig 11782 bp, 13 predicted proteins | sample 811191 | NCBI WGS metagenome assembly MDTF01 (sample SAMN05326649, study PRJNA326480) | marine metagenome | isolation source: seawater | place: Southern Ocean | collected 2011
AGCTGGTAGAGCAATTGATTTGTAATCAATAGGTCCGCGGTTCGACTCCGTGCGGGGGCACCATCACTCAATAAAATTAAATTAATTTAAACATTTGATCAAGACTTGGCATTTTTTTTTTATCTTATTTTCAAATTTTTTACAATTCATCGATGTGTTTAAGGGGCGATTATTTAACAAATAACTACTTTGGTAACCCAATACAAAGTTTTTGTTCAATTTATAGATTTCAGCCAACTTAATAGCAAAATCATATTTTGAGATTAAATCTTTTGACCCTATATTAAACGTACCCTTTAAATTTTTTTCTATTATTATCTTTATATATTTGACTAAAAACAAAACATGTATTGGATTGTAAATAATATTTAAAGGCATTTTAATTTTATTTTTATTTTTTAAATTTTTAATAACAAAATCAGAAAAACTTAAATTTTTTTTTAAAAGTTTACCAAAAAAATTACTTCTTACTATTGTGTAATTAGATATCTTTTTTATCTCTTGTTCAGCAAGTAATTTTGTTTTTGCATAATTATTAATTGGTATGACCTCATTTTCTTTACTTTTACAAAATAATTGACCGTTATAAACTTGATCTGTCGAAAAATGTATTAAGTGGATTTTTTTTTTTAATTTTTTTATACAATTAACAATATTAGATGATACTAGGACATTACCTTCATAAGCATAATTGTAATTTTTTATACACTTATTAACATTTGTGGCCGCCACACAATTAATAATAACATCAGGATCAATTTTAATTATCTTTAATTCTAAATCTTTTTTATTTAAAAGATTGACTTCATAAATCTTGTTGCTCTTTCCTATTGGATATATTAGGTATTTTTTTTTTAAACTTTTATAAATATAACTACCCAATCTTCCAGAGGCTCCTAATATAATAATTTTTTTCAAATAAAATTTATGTGTTTGAGATTCTTTGATAAATCTTTAGATTTTAGTTTAAGCTTAGCTAAATAATCCTTATCTTTTACATTTTTTTTTATTGACCATAAAATTTTATTACTCTCATGTGGTTTACATAGCTGGGTACAGTTTGAAAATTTTTCTTTTTTATTAATTATATTCATAATTTTTTTTCGTGACTCAATATCATTCCAAATTTTTGAAAAATTTTTTTCAATTATACTTCCATAAGAGTATTTCTTGTGACCTCTATGGTTAGTGCAAACATAAACATTTCCATCAGCACCTATGCAAGGTTGAAATTGAGATCCAATACATTCTTTATAATTTCTCCCATAATTTTCTGAATCTACAATAAGGTCTTCAAGCTTGTATTCATTGCATTCAAATTTAATTCCTAAAATTACTTTAGCTTTTTCTAAAGATGAAACAACTTTATTTAACCAGAATTCTGATGAAATTTGCATTTTAATATTTTGCTTTTTATTTCCTAGTGAATTTTTTCTTTCTATTTGAATAATCTCAGGTTTAAATTGACAATAATCAACATCCATATCTTTAAATAAGTTTGCAAAAATTTCTATTTCTTTGTAATTTTCTTATGTAACGACAAAGCCAACTCCAATAATAATTTTAGAATTAAAATTTTTTTTAAACTCTATTAATTTCTTAATATTTTTAATTACAGTTTTGAAGTCATTATTTTGGTTAGTTTTTCTTAAATCATTGTAAGTATTTGGTAGACCTGCATCTATTGAAATTCTTATCCATTCCAGTGATTTTACAAATATTTCAAATAAATCAAATCTCTCTATAAGAGATCCATTTGAAAACATGCCCATTTCAATTTTTGAATTTTTTTTAATAAAACTTATAGCTCTACCCAAATATGGATTTTGAGTTGGTTCACCACCACCAGTCCAGTTAATTGCTTTAATATTAGTTTTAATCAAATCTTCAATTAGATTTTGAAAAACTGTTTCAGAAAGCATAGTTCGATTAAAAAATTCAGTGCCTTTAAATTTTTTAAGATGTAAGTGACCAGATATACAAAATGGGCATGAATGATTGCATGCGTTTGATGGATCAATTTCAATAGTTATTGGGTCGTATTTTTGATTTTTTAAATATTTATCTACTGTATCTAGGTGACACAAAACCTTAGCGTGAGGGTTAAATATTGTACTCATATTAGTAATTAAAAATTTTATTTTTTCATTTTATTTATCATCTTTATTTTTTCTATTAAAAAAACTCTTCACCTTATTTATTATAAAATACCAATAAACTTTTATAGCAACAATACCTGCAAAAAAAGCGGAGATTATAACGCTGCCAGTCCCAGGTTCTAGATATGCCTGAGCATTAGAGATTAAACTAAAATATAAAATAACAATAAAATAAAATTTTTTCATAAAGCTTAAAATATTATTTTTTGAATTTATATTTGATAGATAAACAAGTATAGTAAATTTTAAATTAAATTTTATGCAAAATAAGCCTACTTTACCTAAAATTTATATCTTTTCTTTATTTGTAATTTTTATTCCTTTTTTAGAATTTTATTATTCAAATACACAGAATATTGATCTTCAAATATTTTATCAAACATTAACCTACTTTACGTTAACTCTTATTTTTATTTATTCAATTTATTTTATTGTCTTAAAAATTAATAATAATTCACCTTATAATTATATGATTTTTATATCCATATCTTATTGGCTATTATTTAGATTTAACTCAATAAAAAATTTTTTTGGAGGAGATAATTTTGCTTTAAGTAGTGAAATTTCATTCATTATTTTAATATTTTTATTTTTATTTTTATTTTTATTTGTTCGGAATAAAAATTTTTTTAAAAGATATTATATTTTTGTGTTTATATTTATTATTTTCCAAAATATTTTTTTGCTATTTTTTATATCATTAAATTATTTTAAATTGACTAATTTAAATATAATTGGAAACTCAAATTACATACAATTTCAAGCCCATAACAATAAATCAAAAAATTATTTTTCAAAAGATGAGATTGAAATGATTAAAAAAAATAAGAATAAAAATATTTATTACTTTATTTTTGATGGAATGACTTCTTTAGATATGTATCAAAAATTTGGTGATATAAGCACTGAGCAAATAACAAAAATAAAAAATAAATTTCAAAAGAATAATTACATATATATAGATAATAGTTTTTCAAATTATGCTTTTACGGGCACTACTTTTGGATCAATGATGCAAATGCAACCACTTTTTAAAAAAAATTTAACTAAGTATAATCAAACTTATAAAGATCAGCTATATCCAAAGAATTTAAGTAAATATAATTTTGAAAATAATAAATTACCAAATTTGATACATAATTTAAAAAAAATAGATTACAAATTCATATGGCTTGGAATGGATATTGGCTGTAAATTTTATAATCCTAAAGTTTGTATAGATTATATTCCTTCAAAAAAAAAGGCTGACATCAAGATTAATAAATACGTGCTTGAGTCTTTTTTAAAAAATACACCAATAATTTTAGTTAAAAACTTATTATTTGGAAGATTTATTCAAAATAAATCTATTGTGAGTTCTAATGCAAATGATTTTACAAATGAATTTATTAATAAATATAAGCTTCCTAGAAATAAAGATAATAAAAATTATTTTTATTTAGTTCATAATTTATTTCCTAAAGGTCTATACATATTTAAAAAAAATTGTGATCTAAAAACATATAACAACAAAAGTCACATATTTTCATTAGATGGCTACATTGATAATTATAGTTGTGCACTAAAGAAAATAGAGGAATTAATTATTTTTTTAGAAAAAAATGATCCAGAGGCAATAGTTATAATTCAAGCAGACCATGGAATTGTTTATGATGGAATTACTTATGAGGATACAAGGCAAATGGATGCCGATAGATATAAAATTTTTAATATGGTAAAGGTTCCTGGGAAATGTAAAGAAATGACAAAAAATAGTCTTGATACTATAAATTCAGTTAGATTGGCAATTTCTTGTGCAACAAACACCAATATAAAAATATTAGATTCAGGTATTCTTAAGGGATTATAAATAATGGAAAGAAGTAAAGCTTATTATGATCATTTTTATCCATGTAGATTAATAGACATCAACTCTTAAAGATTAAGCTAAAAATACATATCAATCATATAATTTTTGATTTATATTATTTTAATCACGAATTTATCCACAGAAATACTAAGTTCTATGAATGACAGCCTAGATATATTATTGCCAGTTTATAATGAGGCTAAATCTATATCAAAACTAATTCCTGAAATTAAGAATAATATTAATGAAAAGATTAACTATACTATCATTATTTGTGAGGATGGAAGCACAGACAATACTTTAGAAGTGATTGAGAGCTTTAAAGATAAATATCCTATTAAATTAATAACAAGTAAAAATAGGAAAGGATACTCAATTGCTGTGTTGGATGGAATAAAAGCAGCTACAGCTGACTATTTATTAATAATGGATTCTGACGGGCAAAGTAATCCTGAGGAAATTATAAGTTTTTGGAAAAATAGAAAAAAAGCAAATCTAATAAACGGAAACAGGGTTATTAGAAAAGATTATATGTATAGGAAGTTTTATTCAAAATTAGCTTTTTTTATATACAGATTACTATTCGCCATTCCATTGAAAGATCCTAGTTATGCATTTTTAATAATGGAAAAAAAGGTTTTCTTATCACTAAATAATTTTAAACCTCTTATGCCTGATGGTTTTTTTTGGGAATTTAATTCACGTGCAAAAAAACTTGGATTTACATTTTATAATCTAGATGTTACTCACAATAATAGATATTACGGTGAAACTAAAATTTATCATTGGTTCAAACTACCTTTGGTCTCCTACAAAAATTTCATAGGTATGATCAAAATTAAATTTTTAAATTAATTAAATGATTATCCTCGGTGAATCTATCAAATGTTGCTCTATATAGTTAGATTCCCTTTGCTAAAAATCCACCATCAACATAGATATCTTGGCCTGTTACATAACTAGAAGCATTAGATATTAAGAAAACAACTGCACCAAATAATTCTTCTGGTTTTCCGTATCTTCCTAATGGAATTCTATTTAATCTTTTATTTCTCTCTAGAGGTTTTAAATATTTTCTATTTGTCATTTTTGTCTTTATATATCCTGGTCCTAAATTATTAACTCTTATGTTATACTTGGCATAATCAACACATAGAGATTTTGTTAGCATTTTCAATGCACCTTTTGAACTTACATAGCCCACATTATTTGAAAAACCCAATTCTGAATTAAGACTTGTTATATTAATAATAGATCCACCTTTTTTTTCATTATTTCAATTATTTTTTTTGTGAAATTATAAACAGAAATGAAGTTTATATTTATATTGTTTATAAAAGAATTTTCATCAGAAACACCAACAGAGTTAATTAAGCAGTCTATTTTTTTATACTTTTTTTTAATTTTATTTAATATTAAAACACAATCCTCTGTATTACTCAGATCACATTTATAAAATTGAACTTTCTTTTTAATATTATTTTTAGGGAGAACCTTATCAATTACAATTGATACACCTCCATTATTATAAATATGATTTGATAAAGCTGACCCAATACCACCACTACCTCCGGTGATAACGCATACTTTTCCTTTTATTGAAAAAAGGTTCGATATTTTAAGATTCATATTTCAACTATATATAAATTTTAATCATTATATTTGCTATTAAATATCATTAAAATTATCATAAATTCTTTGATTAATTTTCCCAATATCTTAATTTTTTTGCAACTGGAATTTCAATATCTAAAATTTTTTTATCTTCAAATCCATATATAATAGGAACTTCTCTAACCATATTAACCAATTGTTTTAATCCATTTTCCTCAAGTGATGCGGCTTGATCACTTCCATAGCTTGCTCTATTCAAGGTTATATGTCTTTCCAAACTAGTTGCGCCCCAAATTACTGCCATGATGCTAGGTGTTACTGAACTTTCATGCCCACTATAACCAACTTTACATTTATATTTTTTAATCATTTTCCCTATCAGGTGCAGATTTAGTCTGTTACGAGGACAAGGATATGTTGAAATAGAATGCATCAATTCAAATTTGCATTTATTTTTTTTAAATATCTTAACAGCTTTGTCTATAATTTTATAATTAGACATTCCAGTTGAAATAAACGTATATTTTTTTCTTTTAGAAACTTCCTCAAGAAAATCTAAATTTGTAATCATTGCAGAAGCAATTTTATTATATTTTAATCTATATTTGTCGAGAAATTTAAGACTAGGTATATCCCATGCCGATGCGAACCATAAAATTTTATTTTTTTTACAATACTTATTAATCTCATCAAATTCTTTTTTTTCAAATTCTAAAGCATTCTTTTGTTCATACTGAGTTTTACCCCAGGGGCTATCTCTATATTTTTCCAATTCTGATTGAGGGTATACAATTTTTAATGTTCTTTTTTGAAATTTTACCGCATCACAACCAGATCTAACGGCAAGGTCTATTAAAGATTTGGCTAACTTTACATCACCATTATGGTTGATGCCTATTTCAGCGATAATAAAAGTTTTTTTTTTAAGATTTTGCATTGCTAATAATATTTATTGAAAAAAAGACCATATTCTTAACTCTATATCTTATTTGTTTAGTATTACCATCTTCTAATAAGGCTAATTTTTAAACAATTTTCATTATCTAAATAAATTTTTTATTTCTATAATTTTTAATAAGAAGGTTTTCTGTCTGTTCTAAAATAAAATGCCCTATAAACTGATGTATCTCTTGTATTCTTGCTGTATTTTTACTTGGTACTATAATTTTTAAATCGACATACTTTTTTGCTTCACCTCCATTATTGCCCAGGAAACCAATAGTTTGAATCTTATTTTGTTTTGCATACTTTAAAACTTTTAATATATTTTTTGATTTTCCAGAAGTGCTTAGACACCAAAGTAAGTCACCCTTATCTACAAGAGAGCTCAGTGACCTTTTAAAAACATCATCAAAATCATAGTCATTTGCACAAGCTGTTAAATATGAAGTGTTCATACCAAGGTTAATTATTGGAAGTGATCTACGATTTATTTCAGGTCTTAATCTTACAAGAAATTCAGTGGATAGATGTTCGGCCTCAGCAGCAGATCCACCATTCCCACAGATAAAAATCTTACCATTATTACTAAGTGTTTTAAAAAAAACGTCTATAATTTTATCAATATTTGGCTCAAAAAATTTTAATTTTGAAAATATATCTTTGAGTTCTTTTATACTTTTTCTAAATTTTAATTTAGATGAATTTTTATTTGAGATCATAATTATATTAAACAAAACATTTATAATAAATGAATAATATTGTCGATAACTTAATTATTTGAGGTTTCTCTTCTAACCTGCTCTATCTTAATCTTTTTATAAAGACTATTTTTTTTGTCATATAACAAATTAAAAACAATTTCTTTTTTAGATTGAATTGTAATAATTTTTGCATTCCTGACTTCGAAATTATCGGCTACAGCACTAATAGGCCTCTTAACGCTATCCAAATTTTTGATTATAATTTTCGACTTATCGTTGATAATTGTACCTTTCCATCTTCTTGGTCTAAATGGACTAATAGGGGTAATAGCTAATTTATTAGAATCTAAATTTAAAATAGGACCGTGTGCTGATAAATTATAAGCAGTACTACCAGCTGGTGTTGAAACTAAAACTCCATCTGAAATTAAATTCTTAATTATGTTTTTTTTATTAGAGGTTATGGAAATAGATGAAGCCTGCTTACTTTGTCTTAAAATAGAAACTTCATTAATAGCTATCGATTTTTTTATAGCATTTCCTTTTGTTTTTACAGTCATTTGTAAAGGGTATACCTTTATATTATGTGAATTTTTTAAATTCTTAAAAAAATTTTCACTTGAAAACTTATTCATCAAAAAACCATAATTTCCAGAATTGATACCATAAAAAGGTTTTTTAAATTTATATAATTTTTTTAATGTTTGGAGCATAAACCCATCTCCACCTAAAACGATGATAATTTCAGATTTTTTTAAAGTTGTAGTTTTAATTTGTTTTATTAAAAGATTTTTGATTTTTAATGATTTTTTTGTGTTATCAAAAACTAAATAAATTTTATCTTTCATTAAATGGTGCCCTCGGCCAGACTCGAACTGGCACTCCAAAAAGGCACGGATTTTAAGTCCGTTGTGTCTACCAATTTCACCACGAGGGCACATATAATTTTCATATTTATATATGTTATCACTTATAGTTTAGCAAACTCAATAATCAATTAATTAACATAGGGTAGATCTTGATGATTTATATTGTTATTTTTAACAAAGATTTAATTGACAAAAATAATAAATTTTAAATCTACAGAAAAATTTTCTAAAAATGTTAATATCAATGAAATCCAACATTATACTTAAATTTAGACGACGGTGTGGATGCTAAAATTTTTTTAATATACATCACAAGTATTAACAATTTATTTACTAAATAAATTATAATAAATGATACACCTGATTGCACTAAGGCCATCTTTCCATGTAATTTTTTTACCTTCTTTATATTTCCTTCCAAAGTATTTAATACCAACTTCATAAATTCTTAAATCATCTATTTTAGATATTTTTGCTGTAATCTCTGGCTCAAAACCAAATCTATTTTCTTTGATTTCAATTTTTTTAATTATATCAGATTTAAAAACTTTATAGCAGTTTTCCATATCCGTTAAATTCAAATTCGAAAATATATTTGATAGAAGGGTTAATATAAAATTTCCAAGACTGTGCCAAAAATATAAAACTCTTTTTTCATCAGATCCAATAAATCTAGACCCATAAACAACATCAGCATAACCATTTATTATTGGGTTGAGTAATTTATCATAATCCGATGGATCATATTCTAAATCTGCATCTTGAATTAATATAATCTCACCATTAGCTGCATTAATTCCTCTTTTCAAGGAAAAGCCTTTACCATAGTTTTTATCATTAAGTATCAGTACATCAATTTTATCTCTTATTTGATTTTCCAGTATTGACCTGCTTCCATCTGTTGAAAAATCATCAATAACAATTATTTCTTTTTCATGATTTGAATTATCAATAATTTTATCAATTATTTTTTCTATAGTTTTAACTTCATTGAAGCAGGGTATGATAATGCTAATTTTCATTATTAAATCTTAATATATTTTTTATTATTTAAAAACACTAATAAATAAATGTATATCCCAGATGTCTGAAGAAGTAATCTGTCAATACTTGTTTGTAAATGCCACTTTAGTTCGTCAGGTGAGATCACATAAATGGCAAAAATAAAAGATATATTTAGAAATAAAAATAATAAATATGGGATATTATTTTTTTCAAATTTTGAATAATAAAAACACATAATAACAACCAATAAATCAATAATAATAATAGGATTTCTGAAAGAAGCTTGAGCTGAATAAAACAGTATATTAATAATTTTTGTAAAAAATAATAATATACTATTATCACTTACAATATTTGTTACATCTATTTCAAATTGAAATAGACTGTGTAAATCAAAATAGAAATAGTTCATACCAAGCTGAAATATAATTAGAGAAAAAATAATGACAGAAAAAAAATATTTTTTTATTAATTTTTTTTCAATCACCAAATAAATAATCGTCAAAAAAATAGAATAAAAAATACCCTCACTTTTTATCCATGGTAAAATGATTAGTATTAAAAGTGCAAAACTATTTATTTCAGAGTTTAACTTTAATTTTTGATGAATAAAAAAACCAAAAAGAATTAATAGAGAGAAAATATATATATCTTGTAGTCCTCTTAAATCAGGTTGATATGTAAAAAGAATCAACAATATGATAATTAATTTTTTTTTTAAAAAATTAATGTTTTCAAAGCAAGAACTAATTGCAAAAATAGAAAGGACATATAAATAAGCCTGAAATAATCTTCCAAAATATTCATATTCTAAAAAAGAATTTTTCCAAAAAAAGGCCCATATATATGTTCCTAAATGAGGGTATTGTGGAAGAACCAAATCTGTTGTTTTATTAAAATAATTACTTCCTAAATAAAAATCATTAGCTCTTAATTTCCAGGTAGTTAACCCATCCCAACTTAATTCAAGATCTCTTGCAATATCAATAAATAAAGCAAAATTTATCAGTAAAAATAAAACAACTATCAAAAAATTTTTGTATTTCACATAATTATAAATTTCTTTTAATGATAAAAAAAATAATATCGAATATGTTGATAAAATTATTATAAATGCATTTTCTAAGCTAATCTCTGTAAAAGAAAATAAAAGAAGGATAAGCATCAAAATTGGCATATTAATAACAAAATAATGAATTGCCGATAAGTCTTTAGAAGAGTTTGTCAGGTATTTTGATGTAGTTTTGTTGACCGGAAAATAAGAAAAAAAAATGAAAACAACTAGCTGTAAAAAGATACTAAAATATTCAATCATTTTTTTTTAAAGGTAGCACATCCCGGTATAGATGATATTCTATTGTAATTATTTAAATCTACACCAATACTTTTTAGTTCTTTGGTGTGAGCACCAGCTTGATCATTGTAATCAATAAGAATAATTTTTTCTTTATTTTTATCAATTGTTAAATTTACAAATAAACTATCTATTGGTGGTAACCATTCTCTAATACTTTTATGGAAATTATAGATATAAAAACTCTTATCGCCGACTGGAGCAGAATCAACAATGTCCTTAATATACTGATATCCATGAGGTTTATCACAACCCCAACCATATGTCCTGATCATTCTCTCCTCGTGACCTCTAAAAGATAGTAGATAAATACCTTTGAAAAAATTCACATGTTTTGCAAAAACTAAAAATAAAACTGTCAAAATTAACAAATTTTTAAAATCTAAAATTTTTATTTTTTTTTTCATGATTAATAATGTTTTTACTAAGTTAACTTTTTAAGATTTTGTATTAATTTTTTATATTCTTGATTAATCGAAAAACTAATTAGATCTATTATTATTTTAAAAATTAGCATCATCTACTTTTTTTTTAATAAAAAAATCATTGATGAGCTTAGTGGGTAAATTCTCCCACTATATTTTATTTTTATTATTCTAAATTTGTAATTACTAATAAGTTTTTTGAGCGTTTTGATAGAAAAAAATTTAATATGTCCGTGTGTCCAAAGGGCTGTATAATGTTTATCCATCAAACCAAATAAACTAATAACTAAATTTTTAATATAACCATGATAGGGCGTTGTAATTAAAACATATCCTCCTTTTTTAGTAACCTTCTCTATATCACGCATAAACTTGAAGGGGTCGTACTGATGTTCTAAAACCTCTATCGAAGTAACAAAATCAAATTTTTTTCTAACATTGATAAGTGACCCAATGTCTTTATTAAGGAATTTTGTATTACTTAAATTTGAATTTTTTTTAGCATAAGCAATTCCCTTGGCAGATAAATCTATCCCCACACTTTCCTTAAATAATGGTGAAATTTTTTTTGTTATAAAGCCGTTGCCACAACCAATATCAATATGAGTTAATTTTTTTGTTTTAATTGTTGATAAAATTTTATTTATAGTTGGTATAATTGATGGTGTGTGATGAGTGTCATCAGTCCAATTATAATCTAAAAAAGGAAATTTATTCTTTAACTTCATTTGTTCTGTTTCATTAATCTTTTAACTAAATAACCATTATCTAGTTTACAGTCTTTATAACCTTTTTTTATAATATTTAAATATTTTTCTGTTGGGTATACGAATAAAGTTTTTTTATTCATTGTGTATGTCATTA
>MDTF01011146.1_pt1 | contig 11780 bp, 13 predicted proteins | sample 811191 | NCBI WGS metagenome assembly MDTF01 (sample SAMN05326649, study PRJNA326480) | marine metagenome | isolation source: seawater | place: Southern Ocean | collected 2011
AGTAAACCCAACTCTACCTGCACCACAAATAATGATATTCATTTAATTAAATTCTTTAATCCCTAGCCCTTTAAGTTTTCGATGAAGTGCACTTCGTTCCATGCCAACGAAAATTGCTGTTTTAGATATATTTCCATTAAATTTTTTTAATTGAATAGTTAAATACTCCTTTTCAAATTTTTCTCTAGCTTCTTTTAATGGTATAGATAGGTTATTTTCTGATACTTTTTCTTGAATATTGTCAGTTTTTAAGGATTCTTTAATTATATTTGACATCTTCTCTTTACTGTCAGGTTGTAGAATAGCTATCCTCTCTATTAAATTTCTTAATTCTCTAATATTACCTTTCCAGCTATGATTTAATATATAATTATCATTCTCATCAATCTCTAATTCTTTAATATTATAATTTTCAGATATCTTTTTTGAAAAATATTTAATTAATAGAGGAATGTCAGAAATTCTGTTTACCAAAGGATCTATATGAATTTCAAATACACTTATTCGATGATAAAGATCTTCTCTAAAATTTCCCATTTCAATTTCATTTTTTAAATCTTTGCTAGATGAGCAAATTAATCTAACATCAACTTTTATGTCACCTGATCCATTGACTCTTTTAAATTTTTGATCAATTAATACTCTTAAAATTTTAGATTGAATATCTAACGGAATATCAGATATCTGATCAATTAATAAAGATCCTTTGTTTGCCTTTTCTAGAGCGCCATATGAAATTGAACCATCAATTTTTTCTTCACCAAATAACTCTAATTCATATTTATCATTATCTAGTAAAGCTCCGTTCAAAATTATAAATGGTTTATTATTTCTTTTAGAATTTTTATGAATTTTTCTAGCTATTAACTCTTTACCAGAGCCAGATGGACCATTAATCATAATTCTACTATCAGTTAGAGAAATTTTTTCAATCTGGTCTCTTATATTTGTTATATTTTTACTATTTCCAATTAAATCGTAAGAAGAAAAAAGTTTATTTTCATATTCCTTGTTTTGAGTTTTTAAATTTAAGTTTTCGACAGCTCTACTTATAAAGTTCAATAACCTCACTTGATCAAAAGGTTTTTCAACAAATTCAAAGGCACCGTGCTTTAATGAGCTTATTGCCATTTCAATATTTGCATGCCCAGATATCATAATTACAGGAACGTCCTTATTCTTAGACTTAATATGCGACAACAACTGAATACCATCATTATCTCCTTTATCCAATTTAACATCAAGAATAGCAACATCGGGGATCTTTTTATCAATTTCACTTAATGCCTGGTTGTAATTGGCTGCAACTCTTGTTTTATAACCAGCGTCACTAATTAATTCTTTTAAGATATTTCTTATGTCTGAGTTGTCATCAACTATTAATATTTCTGCTGTCATTACTTATTGAAAATTATTTCAATTTTGGCTCCATCATTTATTGAAATAAAATTAATTTTTCCATTATGGTCATTTACAATTTTATTTACTATTGAAAGCCCTAATCCAGTTCCATTTTTTTTTGTAGTAAAATAAGGATGCAGTATATCTTTAATATTATTTTTAAAAATGCCAAACCCTATACCATTATCAGTCATGATAATCGTTATATGATCACTATTTTCCTTAATATCAATAGATATCTTTTTATTAAAATTGCTATCATTTTCTGCTTTTTGCTGAATACTTTCTATTGAATTTTTTATTAAATTTAAAAAAACTCTACTCAATTGTTCTTTGTCACATTTAAAAATTACTTTATCAGACTTTCTATTAAACTCCATTTCAATTTCTTTATCAATTTGAGATAATAAATTGATATTATGATTCAATTCTTGGATTAAATCATTATCTTTTAACACGGGTTTTGGCATTCTTGCAAAATCGGAAAATTCATTAACTAATTTTCCAATTTGTTTGATTTGATTATTAATTATTTGAAGATTTTCTTCAAAATTAGGTTTTTCTTTATTATCAATTTGACTAGTATATTTATGTTTTATTTTATCAATTGTTAACTGAATTGGTGTTAATGGATTTTTTATTTCATGAGCAAGTTTTCTGGCTAGACTACCCCAGGCTTCATGTCGTTCATTAATGATTAATTTTTCCTGTTGTGTTTTTAGTCTCTTAATCATTAGATTAAAATTCTTATTTAAAGTCTCTAAATCTTTATCTGTTTTTAATTCTGGAACCTTTATATTTAAATCGCCTTTACCAATGGCCGTTGAAGCAAAAATTAAGTTATTTATTGATCTAAAAAATCTTGATGAAAATCTAATTGCAATAGTTATAGAAATGAACATTAACAAGGTCACTATAACTAAATAAATAATGGCAAAAGAAATTTTAATACCTGTACTTTTTTCCTCTACGGTATAATAAAAATTTATAGCTTCTTGTGATTCTGTTAAATAATTTGAAATATTCTCATCTAAATATTTCACTATATATAAAAATCTATTATCAAATGCTTGTAGCCGCATAATAGCAGCTGAAATATTTTCTGATGGGTTTATTATTTTTAGAGGTCTATCATCTTTTAAAACAAGTTTTAAAGCCTTGTCTAAAGGAGGCTTGTATTTAGATTTATTTATATTTGAAAAAATTAAATTTTTATTTTGATCAATAATATGTATCTCATCTATGTCTCGAATTATTTTTTGAGTTTTTAAAAATTTTAGATACTCAACAGGGTTATCATTAAGAAATTTTCCACTTTTATTGGTATCAAATGCTATAAGAACTATTTCAGCCTCGACTTTATTTCTAACTTCCTGAACATAACTTTTTGCTAGTTCATAAGAATTATTAACAACTGTAGTAACTTTTTTATCAAAATACTTTTCTAAAGCAAATGAGAATAAAAAGAGTGAAAAAATAGAAATAAGAACTGAGGGTATTAAGGTAAATAGTGAAAAATAAGTTATATACTTCTTGTTAGAACTTAAGCCGTCTTTATCAATATCAGTTTTAATCGATTTTCTTATTTCAATAAAAATAAAGGTCGCTAATACACATAGTAAAAAAATATTTAATATTAATAAATATTGAAGATTTTGTTGATTTAATTCTATAGAACTTTTATCGATGAATGTTAAAAACGTAAAAAAACCAACAAATAAAGTAATTAAAAACATTATAATTATGAATAAATTTTTTTTTAAAAACTCTTGCATAATTTAGAGTTATTATAATTATAAAAAATGAACAACTATTTTATAATTTTAGCTGCAGGATCTAGCAGGAGGTTTGGTGGTAAAAAACCTAAACAGTACTTTTTATACAAAAATAAAGAATTATTTGAACATTCTGTCGAGAAAGCAGTCGAATCAAAACTATTCAAAAAAATTATTCTAGTCGTAGATAATCCAAAAAATATTAAAAAAAAATATTCAAATAATATTTCTATAATTAAAGGTGGAAAGGAAAGATTTGACTCGTCATTAATCGCTCTAAAAAAAATAAAGAAACTCGAACCTAACAATGTTTTAATACATGATGCTGCAAGGCCAAATTTTTCAATAAATTTATTAAAAAAAATAATAAAAGAATTAAAAATTAACAAGTCTATAATACCAGTATCTAAACCCAGGGACTCTTTGAAATATAAAATAAACAATCAATTGTTCAACTTAAAAAGAGAAAACGCCTACTTAAGTCAAACACCACAAGGATTTAAATTTGATGAACTATATAGCCTGGCAATTAAAGAGAAGGATAAAATTACCGATGAATCTTCTTTATTTATAAATAATGATAAGAAAATAAAATTTATAAAAGGTGAAAAAAAAAATATAAAAATCACATACAAAGAGGATACAGAAATTGAAAAAACATATTTTGGTATCGGTTTTGATATTCATAAATTAGTAAAAAATAAAAAACTTTACTTAGGTGGTCTTAGAATTCCATTTCATTCTGGTTTAGAAGGTCATTCTGATGGAGATGTTATTTTGCACTCAATTATCGATGCCTTATTAGGAGCGATGAAAAAAAAGGATATAGGAACAATTTTTCCTGATAGTAAAAAAAAATTTAAGAATATAAGATCTGCTAAAATGTTAAGACCTGTAATGGAAAAATTAAAAAATGATAATTTTGTTATTAATAACTTGGATATAAATTTAATTTGTGAACAACCCAAAATATCAAAGTATCGAAGTATAATAATTAATTCAATATCAAGGTTAATAACATTAGATAAAAGTAAAATTAACCTTAAAGGTAAAACAGTTGAAAAATTAGGTTTAATTGGCAAAGAAAAAGCTATTGCTTGTGAAGTTATAATTTCAATAACAAAATATGATTAAAATATTCAGTTCATTATTTGTGACCATGTTTGGTCTGGGGAAGATAAAAGTAATTCCTGGAACATTTGGTTCTTTGGCAACTGTTATTTTTTTTTACCTTTTGTTTCATGTGTTAAATATCTCTTCTTACTTAATTTTGACAGGATTAGTTTTTGTTTTCATTTATTCTTTTTTTGCAGTCTCTAATTATATTGAAAATAATGAAAATAAGGATCCTAGAGAAATAGTAATTGATGAGTTTATAGGTCAATCTATACCTATCTATTTATATGAAATTTCTCATGGGACAGAAAAATTACCAAACGAAACAATAATTTTTTATGGGATTTGTTTTGTTTTATTTAGATATTTTGACATTGTTAAACCATTCCCAGTAAGTTTTTTTGATAAAAATTTTAAGAACAGCTTTGGTGTTATCATGGATGATGTTTGTGCTGGGTTATATGTTGTTTTATCATTAATTTGTTTTATGGTTTTAAAAAATTACTTAATTTAATGAATTCTTTAATTGGAAAATTAATAAAAAAAAAACTTACAATTTCATTTGCAGAATCTTGCACAGGTGGAATGTTGGCTTCATCGATCACATCAGTTAGTGGTGCATCTAAAATTTTTAATTTTGGTCTAATTGTTTACTCCAATTACTCAAAAATAAATATTTTAAAAATAAATAAAAATATTATTAAAAAATATGGAGCAGTCAGCGCGGAATGCTGTGAAGCTATGGTAAAAAATTTAGCAAAAATCTCTAAAGCTCATATTAATGTTTCAGTCACCGGTATTGCGGGACCTAACGGTGGTACTAAAACTAAACCAGTTGGGTTAGTTTATATTGGGGTTAAAAAAGGAAAAAAAATACTAGTTATTAAGAACTTATTTATATTGAAAAATCGAATATCTATTCAAAAAGCTACGGTTAAAAAAGCTATTAAAATAATTAAATCGCTTATTTAAATCTATTTATTTATACAAAGTCTCGGCTCTTTTTTGGAAAGCATCGGTTATTTTATCCAAACCAAATTGAAAAGATTTAGTCATCACAACATTTAAAAATTTATTTTCAATTTCAAAATTAATATCAAATAATATTTCTGTCCCGTTCATGTGATCATTAAAATGCCATATATTTTCAAGATGGTTTAAGGGCCCACCAATATTCGTTACTATTATTGAATTTTTTTGTTTATTAAATTTAATATCACTTTTATAAGTATCTTTAAAAGGTCCTTTTCCTATTGTTAAATCTGCAATGATTAATGTTAAGTCTTTTTCTTTTTTTTTTTCATAAACATGGGAATCTAAACAAAAAGGAACAAATTCGGGGTATTTTTCTATATCAAGAACTAGATCAATTAATTGAGTCTTATTACATTTAATTAGTCGCTTAACTGAAGCTTTAGGCATTAACTTTTTAATCTGCTTTTTTGTAATTGTGCGAAGTCTTCATCTGCGTGGTAAGAGGATCTCGTTAAGGGAGAAGACGAAACTAATAAAAATCCTTTTGACTTAGCAACATTTCCTAGATCCTCAAATTCTTGAGGTGAATAATATCTATCTAAAGGAAAATGTTTTACAGAAGGTTGCAAATATTGTCCTATAGTTAAAAAATCAACATCTGCTGATTTTAAATCATCCATTACTTGTAAAATTTCATCTCTACATTCACCCAAACCAACCATTATTCCAGATTTAGTAAAAACTTTTTGGTTTATTTTTTTTGCATTTTTTAAAAGCTCTAAAGATGAAAAATATCTAGATCCTGGTCTTACTTTTAAATAAAGACTTGGTACTGTTTCAATATTATGATTAAAAACATCTGGGTTGGCTTCTAGAACTTTTTTATATGCCTCACCTTTTCTCAAAAAATCTGGCGTTAAAACTTCAATAGTGGTATTGGGATTTTTTTTTCTAGTTTGATTTATAACTTCATAAAAATGATTTGATCCACCATCATCTAAATCATCTCTATCTACCGAGGTAATTACAACGTGTTTAAGATTCAATTTATTAACAGCCTCTGCAATTTTCATAGGTTCTAAGGAATCTAATTTATTAGGTTTGCCAGTTTTGACGTCACAGAATGCACAAGCTCTTGTACACGTATCACCCATAATCATAAATGTAGCATGTCTTTTACTCCAACACTCAGTTATATTGGGGCAGTTAGCTTCCTGACAAACTGTTACAAGATTATTATTATTTACAATTGTTTTTGTTAGAAAAAATTCTTTACTATTCGTAAGTTTTGACCTTATCCAATTAGGTTTTTTCTTAATTGGGTGTATTGGATTCTTTACTTTTTCTGGGTGTCTAAATTTAATTTTTTGTTTCATTATTTTTTATTATATAAAGAGTTTCATTTTTTTTTCCAAATAAAAACCTTTCTCTGATTAAAGTTTCTATATAATCAAGGTCAAGATTGTCACTCAGTAAAGTATTCTTAAAATCCAATTTTTTAATTTTTTTGGTTAATCCCTTCTCTTTTTCACTTAAATTCATAAGAATTTTTTTTTTTTCAAAGTACGAAACTAGGCCTCTTTCACCTGACATTAAATTGGAGAAAAAATATAGAATTAAAAAAGTAGAAACCAATAAAAGGTAATTTTTTTTTAAAGTTTTGAGCATTAATAAATTTTATTCATTCTAGCTTTTTTTCCAAGATCTTCTTCAATGCGTATTAATTGATTATATTTGGCTACTCTTTCAGATCTAGCTAAAGATCCAGTTTTAATTTGATTTGAATTGGTTCCAACAGCTAAATCTGCTATAAATGTATCTTCGCTATCACCAGACCTGTGTGAAATAACAGTTTTGTAACCAATTGCTTGAGCAAATTTAATAACATCAATAGTTTCGGACACTGTACCGATCTGATTCAATTTTATTAGTATTGCATTCGAAGAAATATTTAAAAAACCTTTCTTTAGTCTTTCAAGATTTGTAACATATAAGTCATCTCCTATAATTTGGACCTGATCAGAAGATTTCATAAATTTACTCCAGGCCAACCAATCATTTTCACCAAAAGGGTCTTCTATCGACTTAATTTTATATTTCTTAATCATTTTTATGTATTCTTGAATTGATTTTTCAACTGAAATAAATTTTTTTGAGTGTATTGAATATTTGTCGTTTTTATGTAATTCATTGGCTGCAACATCCAAACAAATTGAAACATCCTTTCCATTAATAAAACCAGATTTTCTAATTGCAGATATAATTAAATCTAATGCCTGATTGTTACTGTTAATCATTGGAGCAAAACCCCCTTCATCACCTACTGATGTTGATAAACCTTTATCTTTAATCAATTTGCTTAAATTTTTAATTACAACAAAACATACCCTCATCGCATCTGAGAAGTTTTTTGCACAATCAGGTCTAATCATGAATTCCTGTATTCTAAGACCGTTATTTGCATGTGCTCCACCATTAATTATATTCATTAAAGGATAAGGTAATCTAAAATTATTTTTAACTAAAAAAGTTTTATATAAGGGAATTTTTTTAGTTATTGCTGATAGTTTTTTTACTGCCATTGAAACAGCAAGCATCGCATTAGCACCTAAGTTTTTTTTTTGTTTAGTTCCATCTAGATTAATTAATAAAGTATCTATACGTTCTTGATTGTGAATACTTTGATCTTTAAGTGTTTTTGAAATTTTTGTGTTAACTGAATTAACAGCACTAAGAACACTCTTACCAAGATATTTTTTGTTATTTGTATCTCTTTTTTCAAAAGCTTCATGAGTTCCTGTTGAAGCACCTGATGGACAAATAGCTGATGCACTAATATTTTTTGTATAAACTTCAGCTTCAACAGTTGGATTTCCTCTACTGTCAAATACTTGACGAGCTTTAACTTTTATAATTTTACTCACTAATTTTTTATTAAGTTATCTATGTCTGTAAGTTGTTTTAATAAATTTTCCAATTTATCTAAAGGAACCATGTTCGGACCATCTGAGGGTGCATTGTCAGGATCTTGGTGCGTCTCTATAAAAACTCCTGCAACACCAACTGCAACAGCAGCTCTTGCTAAGTATTCAACAAATTCTCTTTGTCCTCCTGAGGATTCTCCTTGCCCTCCTGGTTGTTGAACTGAATGAGTCGCATCAAAAATTACTGGATAACCATTCTTGGCCATAATTGGCAAAGATCTCATATCGGAAACTAAAGTATTGTAACCAAAGCATGCTCCTCTTTCTGTAACTAAAATATTTTTGTTTCCAGAGTCTGCAATTTTTTTTGTAACATTTACCATATCCCATGGCGCTAAAAACTGTCCCTTTTTAACATTAATAATCTTATTAGTTTTTGCAGCTGCAATTAAAAGATCAGTTTGCCTGCATAGAAAAGCAGGTATCTGTAAAACATCGACATGATCTGCTACAAGTGAACATTGTTCCGCATTATGAATGTCTGTTAAAATTGGAATATTAAATTCTTTTTTTAATTTATCAAATATTGGTAGAGATGTATCTAGACCCGCCCCTCTTTGCCCTTTTATGCTGGTTCTGTTAGCTTTATCAAATGAAGTTTTATAGATAAAGCCAAGACCAAATTTTTTGGTAATTTCTTGAATTTTGCCAGCCATGTCCATTGCGTGCTGCTCAGTTTCAAGCTGGCATGGACCTGCAATGATACAAATCTTATTGTCATTTGAAATTTCTATATTTCCACAATTAACTTTTATACTGCTCATTTATGATTTTTTGCTGCTTTGATAAAAGAAGAGAATAATGGATGAGGAGCCAAAGGTCTAGATTTAAATTCTGGGTGAAACTGAACACCTATAAACCAGGGATGATTTTTAAGTTCAATAACTTCAGGTAATTTATTATCAGGTGATAAACCTGAAAAAATCATACCTTTTTTTTCAAACTTATCTTTAAAAGCTATATTCACCTCATACCTATGCCTGTGTCTTTCTTTGATTAATTTTGATTTGTAGATTTTTCTGATTAGTGAATTATCTTTAAGTTTTGCATCGTAAGAACCTAGTCTCATTGTGCCTCCAAGGTTCTTATCTGTTCCCTTAATCATTTTACCGTCTTTTGTCCATTCATTGATTAATCCAATTATTGGCAACCCTTTTTTGTTAAATTCACTTGAGGTAGCTTTCTTTAAATTAAGTTGGTTTCTTGCAAATTCAATTATCGCCATTTGCATTCCATAACAAATACCAAGGAATGGTATTTTATTTAACCTTGCATACTTAATTGCTTCAATTTTTCCATCCGTGCCTCTCTTACCAAATCCGCCAGGAATTAAAATTCCTGAGATATTTTTTAGTTTTTTCTTTATTTCTGAAACTTTTAATTTTTCAGAATCTATTCTGACTAAATTAACTTTAATTTTATTGTCAATACCACCATGAGTTAAAGCTTCATCTAAGGACTTATATGCATCCTTTAACTCTACGTATTTTCCAATAATTGCAATGTTAATATATTTTTTATTTTGTAAAATTATTTTAGTTATTTTTTTCCATGGATTGAGGTTTGCTGGTTTTTTTGATTTTAATTTAAAATAATTTAATACTTGAATATCTAATTTTTCTCTAAAAAAACTCAATGGTGCTTCATAAATAGTTTTAACATCAACTGTCTCAATTACATTTTTAATATCTACATTACAAAATAAAGAAATTTTCTTTCTGTGATCTAGTGGAATAGGTCTTTCAGATCTACAAATTATAATATCAGGCTGAATACCTATGCTTCTTAACTCTTTAACAGAATGTTGTGTTGGTTTGGTTTTTATTTCATCTGATGCTTTTAAATAAGGAACTAGTGTCAAATGAATAAAAAGAGCATTTTTTTTCCCAACATCGTTAGCAAATTGTCTAATAGCTTCTACAAAAGGTAAGCTTTCGATATCCCCAACAATTCCACCTATTTCACAAATAACAAAGTCTTCTTTGGATGAGTCATTTTTAATAAATAGTTTTATACGATCAGTAATGTGTGGGATAACTTGAACTGTTTTTCCAAGATATTCACCTTTACGTTCTTTTTTTAAAACATCACTATAAATTCTTCCAGTTGTAATATTATCAGATTTTTTAGCTGATACTCCAGAAAATCTTTCATAATGGCCTAAATCTAAATCAGTTTCGGCGCCATCATCAGTTACAAAAACTTCACCGTGTTGAAAAGGACTCATTGTTCCAGGGTCAACATTCAAATATGGATCTAATTTTCTAATCCTTACTTTGTAACCTCTTGATTGTAAAAGATATGCCAATGAAGCAGAAGAGAGTCCTTTACCTAATGATGAGACCACGCCGCCGGTGACAAATATATATCGCGCCATGGAATTATCTTATAGCGATAAATAAAGAGTTTGAAAAGAACTATTTATTTTCAGGAATTGAAGGGGTATCCTCAGTTTTTTCTTCAACAGAATCTAAAACTGAACTTATTGGAGTAAGCTCCCCCCTAGAAATAATAGTTAACGCAAGACTACAGATAATAAAAAGTGTAGCAACTACTGCTGTAGCTTTAGTCATAAAATTTCCAGCAGATTTAGAAAACATCATACTTTCTTGAGAAACTCCAATTCCAAGAGCGCCACCCTCAGATTTTTGCATTAAAATTAATAAAACAAGAATGATTGCAAAAACGATGTTTAACACTAATAAAATGTTTTCCATGCGAATTAATTATAGGTTTTTTTTATTATATCAATGAAATTATTGGAAATTTGAGATGCACCCCCTATTAAGAAACCATCTATATTATTGATATCTTTTAAACGAGTAATATTTTTAGAATTAACAGAGCCTCCATATAAAACTTTAGCTCCTTTAGCCTTGCTCTTAATAAAATCAACAATTCTAAATAATTCAGAATCTTTAGGAACTAAACCGCTACCAATTGCCCAAACAGGCTCGTATGCTATTAATATATCTTTCTTATTTTTAACTTTATTAAGACCTTTGCTAATTTGTTCAGTTAAAATTCTTTTTGTAACTTTTCTTCTTTTTTCATTTAGAGTTTCCCCGACACAAAAAATAACTTTTAAACCAGATTTAATAGCAGTACTAATCTTTAAATTAATCAATTTATCATCTTCACCTGATTTTCTATTTTCTGAATGACCTAAAATAACATACTTAGCACCCACACCTTTTAACATCCTGGAATTTACATGACCTGTGTAAGCTCCATAATTTTCACTTTCATGACAATTTTGAGCTCCTACCTGAATTTGCGTTTTTTTTAGCATTTTTGCTAATGGGTTAATAAGAGTGGTCGGTGGGCAGTAAATTAATTTAAATTTGTTTTTTTTAATTTTTTTTATAAAAGTAATAACTTTATTTAATGAATTTAAAGAACTTAAATCACCAAACATTTTCCAATTAGCTACAAAATACATATATTTATTTGTCATAATTCAATTTTTAATCTATAGATTTGATTTTACAGATCAATACATAAATAAAGCTAAAATGAATATCACAAA
>MDTF01003098.1_pt1 | contig 11772 bp, 12 predicted proteins | sample 811191 | NCBI WGS metagenome assembly MDTF01 (sample SAMN05326649, study PRJNA326480) | marine metagenome | isolation source: seawater | place: Southern Ocean | collected 2011
AAGATAAATTAGTTTTAGTTCCAGAGGGAATTTCAGATGAAATTGCATCTTGTATTATGCTTAAAGGAATTACTGCTGAATATTTATTACACAGAACTTACCCAATTAAAAAGGGTGATAAAGTTTTATACCATGCGGCGGCAGGTGGTGTTGGTCAAATTTTATGTCAGTGGGCTAATGCACTGGGTGCTCAAGTTATTGGAACAGTTGGCTCTAAAGAAAAAGAAGCTATTGCTAAAAAAAATGGTTGCCATCATGTAATAAATTATACTGATACAAACTTTGTTGAAGAAGTAGAAAAGATCGTAGGAAAAAATGGAATTGATGTCGTCTATGATGGTGTTGGTATAAAAACATTTGATGGATCAATTGAAACACTAAAGATCAGAGGTATGATGGTGGCTTTTGGTAACGCATCAGGCTACGTTGATACTATAGATGTTAAGAAACATATTAATGCAAAAGGCTTATTTTTTACCCGTCCTTCAATTGCACATTACACGATGACTAGAGAAGAATTAGTGGGATCTGCAAAAAAAGTTTTTGATGCCGTCTTATCAGAAAAGTTTAAAGTTGAAATTTTTAAAAAATATTCTCTTGATGATGTAAAAAAAGCCCATAAAGATTTAGAAGCAAGATTATTAACAGGGCCTGCAGTAATTATTCCTAATTAATATAAATCAACATCCATATCAGACATATGTAGTTTTAATGCATTTGTAGATACATGAATCTCTCTCAAAAAAACAACAATCGAAATCATCATTGATAAACAACAAGATCCAAAAATTATCCTTGCAACAAAAATTTCATTTAAATAGAGAGCGAAAACAGTCAGCAAATTAAATAACAAACCAAATGCTGCAAACATAATTGTCCACTTTAACAAGACAATCCTTCCACTTAAATTTATAAACTGTTTTTTCCACTCAGGTGGGATATGGTTTTCATACACATGTTCATCATGCAGCTGCCTAATAAGCTTACTAAGTGAATGAAATCTATTGCTATAAATGTTCATTAATAGAGGTATGGCAGGAAACATTAGTGCTGTTACTGTATAATCTATATTCATGCGAATCACATTGATTATGAAACTAGCCTTTGTTATTTACAAGTAAATTATTATGAAACAATTAAATCTCTTTATTGAGTTAACAAGATTAAAGAAACCAATTGGTTTTATGCTTTTATTTTGGCCCTGTGCATGGGGCCTAACACTTGCATATGATTTTTCAAATAATCTTAATAATTATTTCTTTTATCTAGCATTATTTTTCCTGGGATCAGTTTTAATGCGATCTGCAGGCTGTATAGTAAATGATATTTCAGACAAAGAATTTGATCGAAAAGTAGAGAGAACAAAAAATAGGCCAATTGCATCTAATAAAGTTTCTATAAAATTAGCATTATTTTATACAATTATTTTATGTACATTGGCTTTTCTAGTTTTAATTAATTTTAATAAGTTAACAATTATTCTTGCACTAGCTTCGATGCCTTTAGCTTTTACTTATCCATTAATGAAAAGATTAACTTACTGGCCACAATTATTTCTTGGTATAACATTCAACTATGGTTTAATTTTAGGCTGGATATCAATAAAAGACCAAATAGATATTGCCCCTATAATTTTTTATATAGGAGCCATATTTTGGACACTTGCATATGACACTATTTATGGGTTTCAGGATATAAAAGATGATGAAATAATTGGTGTAAAATCAACCTCAATAAAATTTAAAAAAAATCCAAAAAAATTTATTTTCGTATGTTTCAGCATGGTAATTATTTCAATTCTGACCTGTGGGTACTTAATGAATTTTAATTATTTTTTTTATTTGGGTTCTATTTTGTTAATATTTCACTTATTTTTCTATCAACTTAGAGTCTTTAATCTTCATGATACTAAAAATTGTTTAAAGGTATTTAAAAGCAATAATATATTTGGGTTATTAGTGCTTTTTAGTATATTCCTTGGTAAATTTTAAATAATGAAAAATACTTTAATATTTAAACGATTATACAAAGACTACACATCAAAATTTGTATATAAAATATTGCTGTCTGGATTTTTTGCAATCTTTGTTGCAGGAAGTACTTCTGCTATCGCATACTTGCTTGATCCAGCAATAAAAAAAATTTTTATAGAAAAAGATCAAACTTTAATACTTATTATACCAATTCTGATAATTTTAGCTTTTTCGATTAAAGGGACATCCTTATATTTTGCAAAAGCTATAATGATAAGCGTTGGGGAAGAAATTAAAAAACTACTTCAATTAGATATGATTAAATCTGTGCTTGAGGCTGACACTCAATTAATAGATAAAAAACACTCTGGAAAATTTATTTCTAACTTAACGTATGATGTTACTCATATAACTAACTTATTAAGTTTTGCTTTATTAAATCTTTTCAAAGATAGTTTAACCTTAATTGGTTTGTTGCTAGTAATGTTTTTTCAAAATTGGAAACTTTCTTTAGTTTCCTTAATAATGCTTCCATTAGCAAGTATCCTAGCAAAATCATTAGGTAAAAGAGTTAGCAAAATTACTACAGAAGCCCAAATAACATCTGGTCTTTTCCATACATATTTAATTGAAATTTTTAAAAACCATAAATTAATTAAAATCTTTCAAAGAGAAAGTTATGAAAACATTAGAGCAGATAAATTTGTTGATGACGTAAAAGAAAAAAATAAAAAAATTGCAATTATCTATGTGAGAGCTTCACCAATTATGGAAAGTCTAACCGGAGTGATGATAGCAATATTAATTTTTTACTCTGGTAAATTAATTCTTAATGACGAAATAAGTATAAACAATTTTTTCTCGTTCCTAGCTGCAATGATGTTGGCTTATCAACCAGTAAGATCTTTGGCAACTTTAAATATTGCAGTCAATCAAGGTTTATCAGCTGCAAGAAGAATTTTACCTGTAATAGATCATCAAAATGAAATTATTGAAAATAAAGATGATAAAAATATAAAAATAATTGATGGAAATATCAAATTTATAAATGTCAGATTCAAGTATGAAGAAGGAGAAAAAGAAGTTCTACAATCCATAAATTTGGATGTGGTTGGTAAAAAAATGACAGCTTTAGTGGGACATAGTGGTTCTGGTAAATCTACTCTTATGAGTCTAATTCCGAGGTTATATAATATAATCTCAGGTGATATACTAATTGACGATCAATCAATTTATAAAACTAAAATATTCTCCTTAAGAGAAAATATTTCTTTAGTAAGCCAAGATACCACTCTATTTGATGATACAATTAGGAATAATATTGCGTATGGTAATTTGAAAGCAAACAATGATGAAATTATTGAAGCAGCTAGATTATCTTATTCTGAAGACTTTATAAATCAACTCCCAAAGAAATATGACACTATAATTGGTGAAAATGGTGTCAGATTATCAGGTGGAGAGAAGCAAAGAATATCTATAGCGAGAGCTATGATTAAAAAAAGTCCTATAATCCTGCTAGATGAAGCAACTTCATCTTTAGATACTGAAACAGAAAGTAAAATTCAAGAGGCATTAAAAGTTCTAACACTAGATAGAACTACAATAGTAATAGCTCACCGACTTTCGACTATACTAAACTCAAACAAAATTTATGTTATAGACTCTGGCAAGGTAATTGCATCAGGTAAGCATCAGGAGCTACTCTTAAGTTCTGAAAAATATAAAAATTACTATGAAAAACAAATTAAAAAAAGTTAATGCTTTTTTTTTATCAGCTTATAATTTCATTAATAATAATAATTTCCCCCTTTATTATATTATTTAGAATATTTAAAAAAAAAGAAGACCCCAAAAGATTTAAAGAAAAATTTTGTTTTTTTTCTAAAAAGAAAGAAAAAGGTACGCTCGTATGGTTTCATGGTGCTAGTGTTGGTGAAATTTTAAGTGTCATACCATTAATTGAAAAATTAGAAAAAAATAAGAAAATAAAACAGATTTTAATAACATCCAATACTTTAAGTTCTTCAAAGATACTATCCAGCTTAAAATTAAAAAAAACTATACATCAATTTTTTCCAATAGACACGATCTATCATACAAAAAAATTTTTAAATTATTGGAAACCAACAATGGCTATTTTTATAGATTCTGAAATTTGGCCAAATATGATAATTAATGTAAAAAAAAAATCTATCCCACTAATATTATTGAATGCAAGAATAACTAAAAAATCATTTTCTAGATGGATAAAATTTATTTTATTAGCAAAAAGGTTGTTTAAAAACTTTGATATTTGCTTTCCATCAAGTCTAAAAAGTAAGAAATACCTTAAATTGCTTGGTGCTAAAAAAATAATGTTTATTGGCAATCTAAAGTTTTCACAAAGAGAAAAAGATGAAAATTATATAAACACTAATATTAAAAATGATTTTTTATCTAGAAAAATATGGTGTGCATCTAGCACTCATAGTACTGAAGAAAAATACTGTGGTATTGTTCATAAAAAACTTAAAACCAAATATAAAAACTTATTAACTATTATAATTCCAAGACACATTGATAGAGTAGATTATATTTTAGATGAAATGAAAACATTAGGTCTTAAAGTGCAGCTAGAAGATTCAAAAAAAAGAATTAATAAAGATACAGATATATACTTAGTCAATTCTTACGGTAAAACAAAATCTTTTTTCAAAATATGCAAAACTGTATTTCTTGGGGGGTCTATGGTTAAGCATGGAGGTCAAAATCCTATAGAAGCTGTCAAGTATGGCTGTAAAATTTTACATGGTCGAAATATTTGGAATTTTGAGGAAATATATAAACTTTTGGAAAGTTATGGTTCTTCTAAAAAAATAAAAAATTTAAACGACCTAATAAATAGTGTTGATAATTCTTTTAAAAGTAAAAATAATTCTAATAAAATAAAGTCTAAGATTGAAGTGCTAGGTAATAAGATTTTGCATTCAACACTAAAAGAGCTAAACTTTTTTTTAAATTGATAATGAAACTAAAAAAACCTAATTTTTGGGATTATAAAAAAAAAAGTTTCATGTCATATTTGTTGTTACCATTTACTGTACCTGTTATTTTGAATAATTTTTTAATTAATAAAAAAATAAATCAAAATACAGATAATATAAAAAAAATTTGTGTAGGAAATATATATATAGGTGGAACTGGTAAGACTCCTTTGTCATTAAAATTAAGCCAAATAATAAAAAATTTAAACTTTAAGACTGCAATTATTAAAAAATTTTACAGTGATCAACTTGATGAACAAAAGCTTTTAAGAAAAAAGGATACTTTGTACTGTGTAGGAAAAAGAAAAGACAGTCTTGATGAAGCAATTAAAAATGGTGTTGAGGTCGCAATTTTTGATGATGGATTACAAGATAAATCAATAAATTATGATTTACAATTTGTATGTTTCAACAGTGAAAAATGGATAGGTAACGGACTTTTAATTCCAGCAGGTCCACTTAGAGAAAAGATAGATAGTATTTCTAAATATGATGCTATTTTTTTAAATGGTAACGATGAAGATATTTTAGAACAGAAAAAAATAATTAAAAAACATAAACTAAACATCAAAATCTTTGAAACATATTATCAACCAATTAATATTGATAAATTTAACTCACACGAAAGATATCTAATTTTTTCAGGGATTGGAAATCCAGATAGTTTTAAAAAAACTCTTATAAAAAATAAAATTAATATAATTAAGGAAATTAAATTTCCAGATCATTATCAATACTCGTCAAAAGATATTGACAAAATTAAACTCCTTGCAAAAAAATTGCATGCTAAAATTTTGACTACCGAAAAAGATTATTTAAAAATCGATAATAAAAACCTTGAAGAAATTAAATTTTTAGAGATTGAAATAATTATTAAAGAAGAAAATGAGCTAATTAATTTTATAAAATCACAATTATGAAAACTTTAAAATATTTTTTTCAATTTATAATAATTATAACCTTTTTTTTAATATTCAAACTTATTGGTAAAAAATTTGCTGTTATTATTTCGGACTGCTTAATAAAATTTTTAGGTCCATTATTTAGATCAAAAAAAATAATAGAAAAAAATCTACTTAGAGCAATTCCCAATTTAACTAGAAAAGAAATTGAAACTATCACTAATAATATGTGGGGGAATTATGGAAAAATTTTAGCAGAATATGTTTTTATCAAAAATTTTAGAAAATCTAATTTAAAAGATAAAATTCATATAGATGGTCAAGAAATTCTAGAAAATATAAAAAGAGATAAGGAGCCTGTAATATTTATATCTGGCCACTTCAATAATTTTGAATTAATGGCAATGCATATTGAGAGATCTGGAATTGAATTAGCAGCAATATATAGACCTCTCAATAATAAATTTTTAAATTTTGTAATGGAAAAAATAAGAAAAAAATATATTTGTCAGAATCAAATTAAAAAAGGAATTTCTGGTATGAAACAATTACTTTTATTTTTCAAAAAAAAAACTTCTATTGCTCTTATGATTGATCAAAGAGTATCTGAGGGCATTAAGTCAGATTTTTTTAAACAAAAAGCCTATACAACAACTATACCAGCTCAATTTGTCAAAAAATTTAACTGTAAGGTTGTTCCAATATATATTGAGCGCAAAAAAGATCTTAGCTTTCAATTGACCATCTACAATCCCATTAAATATACCAATGAAGATTCTATTGATTCTATAACTCTTCAATTGAATTCTATTCTTGAAAAAATGATTTTAAAAAATCCTGATCAATGGATTTGGTCTCATAATCGTTGGAAGTAATTTCTAACTACTTTCTTTTTTTTGATGAGCTTCTATATAAGAATAATAAGGTTCTTGAAGATCTACATTCCAGTAATTAAGATTTTCTAATTTTATTACCTTTCCAGAAAGCGCACAGATTACATGGTCACCATTTTCAATAATTTGAAAATTATTTGGTAAATATTTTATTTTTGCTAATTTTTTATTCATTTTTAGTTTATACACATCTATATGATTATTGGAATAATTGGAAGTGGCGGAAGAGAGCACGCACTCTGTCAATCCATAAAAAGATCACAAAAAGTAAAAAAGATTTATTGTTTTCCAGGTAATGCAGGAACGTCTGAAATTGCAGAGAATATAGAAATTGATTTATCTGATTTTAATAAAATAAAAGAATTTTCACTAGATAATAAAATAGACTTAATTGTAGTTGGTCCAGAAAAACCATTAGTAGATGGAATAGTAGATTTTTTTAAAGGAAGTGGAATAAATATATTTGGGCCTGATAAGATTTCATCACAACTAGAGGGATCTAAAATCTTTACAAAAAAAATATGTGAAAAATATAAGATTCCTACAGCAAAGTTTGGGATTTTTAAAAATTCTGAAGAAGCGTTATTTTTTTTAGACAAAGCACAACTTCCATTGGTTGTTAAGGCTGATGGACTTGCATCTGGAAAAGGAGTTTATATTTGTGATCAAAAAAACGATGCTTGTATTGCTATTAAAGAGATTTTCAAAGGAAAATTTGGTGAAGCTAAAAATGTATTAATAGAGGAGTTTCTTGATGGTGAAGAAATGAGTTATTTTATAGTAAGTGATGGCAAAACTATAAAAACATTTGAAACAGCACAAGATCATAAAAGAGTTTTAGAGGGAGATAGAGGAGCAAATACTGGGGGCATGGGTGCTTACTCTCCATCACGATTAATAAATGAAGAACTTGAAGAAAAGATATTAAAAAAAATAATTAGACCGACAATCAAAGCACTTAATGAAATGGGATCTCATTATAAAGGTTTTTTATATGCTGGTTTAATGATTGTTAATAATGAGCCATATTTAATTGAATACAACGTAAGAATGGGCGACCCAGAGTGTCAAACTATATTGCCTAAATTAAAAACAGATTTACTTGATATTATTTTGGCTTGCTGCTCACAAAAATTAAAGGATATAAAAATTGATTGGTATAATAAAAAAAGCTTATGCATTGTTCTTTGCTCAAAAGGGTACCCTGAAAAATATAATAATGAAATTTTAATTGAAAATATTGATAAGATTAATTTAAATAAAGATGAATTTATTTATCATGCTGGAACAAAAAAAAATAAAGAAAAAACTTACTCTAATGGTGGCAGAGTGATTAATTTTGTAAGCCTTTCATCTAATTTTAAAGAAAGTAGAGATAAAATTTTTAATTTAATTAATAAGCTTAATTGGTCTGGTGGTTTTTTTAGGAAAGATATTGGATATAAGGTAATTGATGAATGAGAATTATATCTGGAAATTTTAAAGGTAAAAAAATTTTACAACCAAAAGATGGTTTAACAAGACCACTTAAAGATTTAACTAAAGAGTCTATTTTCAACATTATAGAACATTCGAAATTGCTAAATATAAATGTCGAAGACTCTTGTATTCTTGATTTGTTTTCAGGTGTGGGATCTTTTGGTCTGGAGTGTCTATCGAGAGGAGCCATATCTGTGATATTTTTAGAAAATTATAAAGAGGTATTACCTGTGCTTAAAAAAAATATAAGTAATTTAAAATCTCCAAATTACTCAAATATTATAGAAAAAGACATTTTTGAAAAAAATACACTCAAATCGTTAACTGAAAAATTTGAAATTATTTTCTTAGATCCACCATATAAAGAAAAGAGATTAACGAACTTATTGCATATAATTAGCGAATTAAAATTACTAAAAAAAAATGGTGTAATAATAATCCACAGACATAAAAAAGAGAAAGATTTCTTTCCAGATAATTTTAATATTATTTTGACAAAAAATTATGGCATTTCAAAAATTATTTTTGCTAATATTATTTAAATTAAAAATTTTTTTGTTTCTTTTTTAATTAATTCAACTGAAGGTTGGTCAAAAGGATTTACTTTTAATGCTCTCCCAAGCAAAATTGTTTCTAAGATAAAAAAACAGAATAATTCACCTAATGTTTGTTCATTTCTTTTAATTGTCACAAAGCTTCTAAATGGTATTTTTTTTGATAAAAAAACCTTTTCAGTAGCTAGCATTTGAGATTGTTTAATTTTTTCTATAGATTTATTTTTTAAATATTTATGTGAATTAAGTATAAATTTATTTCTAATTTTAATTATATCATTTTCTAGAACATTAAAAAAAGTATAAAAGTTTTTTTGAGGTCCGTCTAAATATAGCTGCATTAAACTATGATTATCTTTAGGCATACTTGAAATAACTGGCAAAATTCCTTGCGATTTTTTCCCTAGACTTTCTGATATTAATTGCTGGTACCACTTAAATAAGCTTTCTGATTGTTCATCATAATTTAAGATCACTGAGTTATACTTTTTTTCCTTAATAAAGCTTAAAGTTGCACCAACATTGTTAATAAGATTGTTAATAAATTTTTTATTTTTAATAAGTTGATTAAATTGTTTAAATTTATTTTCTTTTAAATTCATTAGCTCTGCTGGGAGCATGCCTACTTCAGACAAAACAGAATATCTGCCTCCTATATAATTTCTGTGATCAACTATTTCTGACTTAAGTTTTTTTGCTAACTTTGTTAAGTAACTATTTTTATATTCTGTAATAATTATATTTTTATCTTTATTTTTTATTAATATATTAGCATTCGTTATTGTTTCTAATGTATTTCCTGATTTAGAAATAATTAAATTCAAATTAACATTTTTATCCTTATGATATGAGGCATTACTATTTAAATTATTTATGAAAGTTAAATTTTTTTTAATCTTTTTTTTTAAGAAATTATAAATAGCTTCGGAACCAAGAATTGAACCACCCATTCCAATTATTCTTATATTTGAAAATTTTTTATATTTAAAAACCAATTTTTTAGAATAACTATATTTATAATTAGATTTAAGTGTTTCAAAAACCTGAGGTGCATTTTTTAATAAATCTTTATAATTCCTTTCTATTTTTAAATTTGTTGATTTAACTAAAAAATTTTTGAACTTAATATTTTTTGTTAACATTAATTATTTTTAATTTTATCTGAAATAGATTTTTCTAAATTACTATTTTGAGTTTGAGTGCTAGCTTTTTTTTTTGTATTTTTTTGTGATTTCCCTAATAATTTTTTTAAATTAAAATCATCATTATCAGTCTCATCATCCTCTATTGTTTGGTCTGGACTTGGCAGTTTTTCATAATCTGGAGGTTTGGTTAGTGGATTTTTTTTTTCTATTAAAAATTCATCACTGTTTTTTTTTTTAGAACCTGTTAATCCTTCTTTTACACTATCACAGCTTGTCAAAACTATTAGAAATATCAATGGGATAAAAAATATTTTTTTAATTTTTTTCATTATTTTTAATACTATATATAATTTCGTCAAAAATAAGTCCTATTATACCTAATGTAATAAATATATCTGCGATATTAAAAATGAACCAATGAAATCCATTTATGTGTAGATCAATAAAATCTGGGACTGCAGAATAATATATTCTATCAAAAATATTTCCTAAAGATCCTCCTAATATTCCTAATAATAAATATTTTTTCAAACCATTAGCTTTAATAATCATTACTAAAATAATGATAATGACTATAAATATTACTAACGTTATTAAGTTGTAAATATAATTTGTATTAAAAGAAAATAAACCAAAAGCAATTCCCTTATTCCAGATTAAATATAAATTTAAATAAGGTGTTACATATATATCCAGCACATTTCCTTGTTCAGCTATTTCAAGAACATATATTTTAGATATTCTATCAACTAAAAAAATAGTTAAAGTTATTAATGAACTTAATAAAAAATCTTTATAATTTATTTTAAACATTTGATATTGGATTTAATCTCTATGTCTTTCACATTTATCTTTGTTAATTTTCCAACATACTGGGCATTTATTTCCTTCAGCTTTTGTTGTTATAACACTTATCTCATCTGAATCTATTTTTTGGATTACCGCATTAGAGGTAATACATAATTCAGAAAAATTTGTATTTTTTGTAATTTTTAACAATCTTTCATCTAAATTAATTATTAAATTCGCTTCTAGACTAGATCCAATTTCTTTGCTTGCTCTTTTAGTTTCAATGCTAACATTGCATATTTCCCTAATTTTTTTTAATTCTATCCATTTTTCATTTAATTTTTTATTTTTAAATAATTTTGGAAATTCAATAAATTTTTCAAGATGAATACTTTTTTTATCTTTCGCTATTAATGTATAGATTTCCTCCGTTGTGAATGAAAGTATAGGAGCAAACCATTTGAGTAATGACTCAAGAATAATGTTTAATACTAAAATACAGCTTTTTCTTTTTTCTGAATTTTTTGGATCACAATATAAAACGTCTTTTCTAATATCAAAATAAAATGCTGATAAATCAACAGTACAAAAATTTAAAAGTTCTTTGTAAAGATTATGAAAGTCATACAATTTAAAGTAATCTTTAAATTTCTCATTTAAATCATTAATTTTATGAAGCATATACTGCTCCAATTCTGGTAACTGATCTAATTCTAATTTTTCCATATCAATTTTTTTAAAATCATCATTTAAATTACCTAACAAGTATCTAAAGGTATTTCTAATTTTTCTATATGAATCAGCATGTTGTTCTAAAATTGAATAATCTATTCTCAAATCTTCTTCATAATTTGACGAGGCAACCCATATTCTTATGATATCAGCTCCATATTTTTTTAAAATATCCTCAGGTGCAATTACATTTCCCAAAGATTTTGACATTTTAAGACCTTTGCCATCTACAACAAAACCATGTGATAAAATTGATTCATATGGAGCTCTACCTCTTGT
>MDTF01005336.1_pt1 | contig 11769 bp, 14 predicted proteins | sample 811191 | NCBI WGS metagenome assembly MDTF01 (sample SAMN05326649, study PRJNA326480) | marine metagenome | isolation source: seawater | place: Southern Ocean | collected 2011
AATATGGCGTAACAATAGATTCAAAAGATAAAAATATACAAAAAATTTTAGATGAAGTTAAGGAGAGAGAATTTAGTGGGTATTCCTATGACGGAGCCGATGCTTCTTTTGAATTATTAGCAAACCGCTTGCTTGGTAAAGTGCCAGAGTACTTAAAAGTAGAAAGTTATAATGTTAATGTTTCTAAATCAGATAAGATTTTGACAAAAGCTAATGTAGTTTTCTTGATAGATGGAAAAAAAATTGAGTGCAGTGGAGAAGGTAATGGCCCAGTTAATGCATTAGATAATGCAATAAGATCAAATTTTAAAAAAGTAGAAAAATATTATGATTTTTTTTCTGATCTCAAATTATTAGATTACAAAGTAAGAATTTTAAACACTGGCACAGAAGCAACGACAAGAGTTTTAATTGAAAGTACGGATAAAAGTGGAGTCAGCTGGTTCACGATTGGAGTTTCTCCCAATATTATTGAAGCTTCTTTTAAAGCATTAATAGATAGCTTGGATTACAAACTTTATAAAGAAAAAGCTCCTGCTAACTTAAATGAAAAATAAATTTGGATTTATCTTAATAAAACCTCAACTAGGTGAAAACATCGGTGCTTGTGCTCGCTCAATGAAAAATTTTGGATTTACTAAATTACATGTTGTATCTCCAAAAATTTTATTTCCAAATCATAAAGCAAAAGCCACTTCTGTTGGAGCTTTTGATATTATTAATAAGGCAAAAGTTTTTAAAGAAACTGAAAAAGCAATAAGTGATTTTGATTTAATTGTTTCACTCAGTGCAAGACGAAGAGATATAAATAAGAAACATATTTCATTAAATGATTTTATAAATTTGATAAAAAAAAGAAAACATTCAAATTTTGGTTTAATGTTTGGTCCAGAAGCTTCTGGTTTATCAAATAAAGACTTATCTTATTCAAATTATATATTACAAATCCCAACTTCTCCTAAATTCAAATCTTTAAATTTATCTCATTCATTAACGATTGTGTGCTATGAGATATTTAAAATATTAAATAGTAATTTATTTGAAAAAAATAAGATAAATATTAAGATTTCTTCAAAATCAAAAATCACTTCTTTAGTTACACATCTATTAAATTTACTCGAGAAAAAAGATTTTTTTGTCCCAAAAGAGAAAAAACAATCAATGTTATTAAACATTAATAATTTAATTTACAGATTAGAGCCTAGTGATAAGGAATTAAGGATTTTAGCTAGTATTATAAGCTCTTTAAGTAAAAAAAAACATTAAACCATAATTGACAAACAGACCTTAAACCTTATAAACACAACTTAATTAAACATGACAAAAAGACTTAAATCTAAACATAAAGTAGATAGAAGATTAAAAGCTAATATTTGGGGTAGACCTAAGAGTCCTTTTAATTCAAGAGCTTATCCTCCAGGGCAGCATGGTCAAAATAAAAAAAGAGGGAAGCCAACAGATTATGGAATTCAACTTCAGGCTAAGCAAAAATTAAAAGCATATTATGGAAATATAAATGAAAGACAATTTAGAAATATATACAGAAAAGCACTATCGAACAGAGGTGATACTACCGAAAATTTAATTGCACTACTTGAAAGTAGGCTTGATACTGTTATTTACAGAGCAAAATTCGCATTGACAGTTTTTTCAGCAAGACAAATGATCAACCACGGTCATATTACTGTTAATAAAAAAAGAGTTAATATTTCTAGCTATGTTGTAAAAAGCTCAGACTTAATTGAAGTTAGAGAAAAATCTAAAAAGCTTACTGTCATTGATGGAGCTCTTCAAAGTAAAGAACGAGATGTACCAGAATACATTCAGCTAGATGATAAAAATAAAACTGCTAAATTAATTAGAATTCCAAAGTTTTCAGAAGTTCCCTTTCCTGTAATCATGGAACCAAGTTTAGTAATTGAATATTATTCAAGATAATTGAATTTTTTTAGCTTAATCAAAAGAAATTTTTTATACAAGTTTAAAAAAAAAATTTTAATTGATGCTGATGAAATTCATGAAAAATCCTTAGATAAACTTTTTCAAATTTATGGTAGCGATAAGACCGGTATTCAAGGTCATGGCTATTCTAGTTTTTATACAAGCCATCTAGAAGATTTTAAAAATAAGAAAATAAACATATTAGAAATCGGCTCATACGCTGGAGCGTCTGCCGCAGCTTTTGTAAAATACTTTTCAAATTCAAATGTTTTTTGTTTAGATGTAAATATATCTAATTTTAAATACAGTTCTAAAAAAATACATGTTTATGGAATTGATATTAATAATGAAATTAAAGTTGTAAAAACTCTCAAAAAAATAGTTCAAATGCATCAAATTAATAACTTTGATTTAATTATAGATGATGGTTCACATAATTTAAGCGATATTTTATCTAGTTTAAATTTATTTTTTAAATATTTAAAAGAAGGGGGAACTTACATTATTGAAGATTTTAAACATCCAAATTACTATCAATATAACAGAAATATAAATCACATATTAGTTGATGAATTTTTACATAATATTGAAAATATGATTTTTACAAATTCTTCCATATATACAAAATCAGATCAATCTTACTTAATGAATAAAATTAATAATATTGATGTCTACAAAGGAAATTTAGATAATTCAGATATTTGTTTTATAAAAAAAAAATAGATTAAATTATTTTTTTCTCTTCAAAAAGTTTTTTTAGCTCACCTTTATCGAACATTTCTTTAACTATGTCGCAACCACCCACAAACTCATTCTTAACGTAGAGTTGTGGTATTGTAGGCCAATCACTAAATTGTTTTATGCCCTGTCTCAAGCTTTCATCTTCAAGAATATTAATACCCTTAAAATCTACACTTAAATGTTTGAGCACATTTGAAACTGCCATTGAGAATCCACATTGAGGAGCCTCCGGTGTTCCTTTCATAAATAAACAAACATCATTTTCATTTATTAATTTTTTTATTTTTTCTTTTACTTCCATTATTTTCCTTCTGTAGTTATTGATAAAGCATGTAATTCATTTCCCATTTTACCTTTTAATGATTTGTACACTAATTTGTGCTGCTCAATCTTACTTAAATTATTAAATAATTTAGACTTAATAGTTGCCGCATAATGATTGCTATCACCCATTAAATCTTTAATCTCAATTGAAGCATCAGGTATAGACTCTTTTATAAGATCTTCTATTTCATTTATAGGTAATGGCATTAATATCTATTATACCATTCATTGTTAACTTGAAATAAATCTTTAGCTTTTATCTTCATCTCATCTTCAATTTCGAAGTAATCTTTTTGTGTAGAACCAATATTTTCGTAATAAACCTTATTATTTTTCAGAATTTTATCAACTTTTGCTAAATTATTTTGATCTATCTCTAGAACATATCTACCTTGATCTTCACCAAAAAAATATTGAAATAAATTAGATAATTTTTTTGGTTTTTGAATTTTTACACCATAATCTGAATTTATGGCCATTTCACTTAAAGCAACGATTAAACCTCCGTTAGAAACATCATGTGTTGATAAGATTAAATTATTTTGGATTAATTTTAAAACATTTTCTCCATTATTTTTTTCGTTTAAAAGATTTGCTTCCGGAGGCATTCCATCTGATATGGAATAGTTTTCTTTTAAAAAGCAACTTTGTTCAAGATGACCAAAAGTTTTTCCGATTAAAAGGATGACACTTTTATCTTTTTTAAACTTATGATTCATTGGTTTTGACAGTTTATTTATTAGACCAACACCTCCTATTACTGGAGTAGGATAAATATTTTTTTGATTAGTGCCGTTATAAAAAGAAACATTACCTGATACCACTGGATAATTTAAAAATTCACAAGCTTCTTTTATGCCATCTAAACATTCCACAAACTCTCCCATAACTTCTTCGTTTTCTGGATTACCAAAATTAAGACAATTGGTTATAGCCAAAGGTTTAGCTCCTACGGAAATTAAATTTCTCCAATTTTCGCAAACTATTTGTTTTCCGCCAGTAATTGGATAAGCTTTACAATAATTTGCTGACGAGTCCACTGTTACTGCTATAGCTTTATCTTTATTATGAATTCTTATAATTGCAGCATCAGACCCTGATACCAAAACAGTATCACACATAACTTTTTGATCATATTGACTAGTGACCCAGTTTTTATTTGAATGGTTAGACGATGACAAAATTTTTATTAGAGCATCTTCTATCTTTATTTTTTTTAGATTTTTTATTTCAACCTTTTTTTTTGAAATTTTTTTTCTAACCCATTTACGATCATAAATTGGGGCTTTCGATGCTAGCGCATCAATAGGTATTTCACCTTCAATTTTCTTATTAAACTTTAGTGTTAGGTTATTAGTATCCGTTGTTTTACCAATGATAACAAAATCAAGATCCCATTTATCAAATATTTTCTTCGCAGATTTTTCTTTTCCATCTTCTAGTATGATTAACATTCTTTCTTGACTTTCAGACAGCATCATTTCGTAGGGTGTCATATTTTCTTCTCGACATGGAACTTTATCAAGTTCTAGCTCTATACCCAATGAACCTTTAGAGGCCATCTCAACACTTGATGATGTTAGTCCAGCAGCGCCCATATCTTGGATCGAAATTATGGAATTATCTTTCATTAATTCCAAACATGCCTCCATTAATAATTTTTCTGTAAATGGATCTCCTACTTGTACTGTTGGTTTTTTTTCTTCTGTATTTTCATCAAATTCTGCAGACGCCATAGAAGCTCCATGAATACCATCTCTACCAGTTTTAGAGCCAACATAAACTACAGATTTGTTTACACCTTTTGCTTTTGAATAAAATATTTTATTTTTATTGGCATGACCAACTGCCATTGCGTTAACCAAAATATTTTCGTTATAAGTATCATTAAATTTCGTTTCACCAGCTACAGTTGGTATGCCAATGCAGTTACCATAACTACTGATTCCAGACACCACACCATTAAGCAAATTTTTAGTTTTTGGGTGATTTGGTGAACCAAAATGAATTGAATTTAAAAGTGCTATAGGTCTAGCCCCCATTGTGAATACATCTCTAAGTATTCCTCCCACACCTGTTGCTGCACCTTGATGAGGCTCAATATAAGAAGGATGATTATGACTCTCAATTTTAAATATAATTGCATCATCATCACCAATATCGATAACACCTGCATTTTCGCCAGGTCCCTGAATGACTTGTTTACCTTTAGTGGGTAGAGTTTTGAGATGCAGCCTCGAAGATTTATATGAACAATGTTCATTCCACATAGCGGAAAAAATCCCAAGTTCTAATAAATTTGGATCTCTTTTTAATAAATTTTTAATAGTTTTAAACTCTTCAGTTTTTAAACCATGGCTTTTAATTATTTGATCTGTAATTATCATTAATATTAGTTAAGCAAACTTGAGAATAAGTTTACTCCATCTGTATTTGAGATTAATTTATCAATCATTCTTTCTGGGTGAGGCATCATACCTAAAATATTTTTTTTTGAATTATAAATTCCGGCAATATTTTCTAATGAGCCATTTGGATTTGACTGATCATTAATATTTCCTTTTCCGTCGCAATATTTAAAAGCTATTAAATTGTTTTCTTTTAACTCTTGTAAATGAGCATTATCAGTGAAAAAATTCCCCTCATTATGAGCAATATTAATTTTTAAGACTTCATCTTTTTTATATTTATTTGAAAATTTTGTCTCAGAATTCATCACTTTCACATGAATATCTTTATTGATGAATTTTAAATCTTTATTTCTTAGTAAAGTACCTTTTAACAAACCAGTTTCTGTCAAAATTTGAAAGCCATTACAAATACCAAGAATTAAACAACCATTATTTGCCGCTTTAATTACCTCATCTATAATTAATGATTTTCCTGCAATAGCACCTGATCTTAAATAATCACCATAAGAAAAACCACCTGGTAAAACTATTAAGTCAGACTTTGGAAGTTTAGTTTCTTTATGCCAAACCATTTGATTTTTAAATTGCATCTTCTCCAAGGCTACTGCAACATCTCTATCGCAATTAGAGCCAGGAAAAACAATAATTGATGATTTCATTATAATTTATTTATCTTATAGTCTTCGATAATAAGATTTACTAAAAGCTTTTTGCACATTTCATCCACATTTTTTTCAGCTTTAGTTTGATCTTTTTCATCTACTTCTATTTCAAAGTACTTACCTTGGCGAATATTTTTTAAATTTAATCCAATATTCATTAAAGTATTTTGTACAACTTTACCTTGTGGGTCTAATACATCTTTTTTAAGAGTGACTGTTATTGAAAATTTCAATTTACTTTTTTTTAAATTTTATAGATGCGGTTTTACCAAAATTAACTTCACTGATATTTGTTTCTTCTGGCATAATTCCTAATCTTCTAGCAACTTCTTGGTAGCCTTGAATAATGTTTCCTAGATCTTTCCTAAATCTATCTTTATCTAATTTTTTTTCTGTTTTAGAGTCCCAAAGTCTGCATGTATCTGGACTTATTTCATCAGCTAATAAAATTTCTTTTTGTTCCGTATCTTTATTCCAAACTTTCCCATATTCAATTTTAAAATCGACAAGTTTTATTCCAACACCTCTAAACAAACCAACTAGTAAATCATTAATTCTTAAGGTCATTTTATCAATCGTACTAATTTCATCTTCAGTTGCCCAACCAAAAGAGTAAATATGTTCTTTTGAAATCACAGGATCGTTGAGCTCATCTTTTTTAAAGCAATACTCTAACAATGGTTTTTCAAGAACTGTACCCTCTGGTATACCCAATCTTTTTGTTAAGGAGCCTGTGGCGATATTTCTTACTATAAATTCTATAGGAAAAATCTCAGCTTTCTTGATTAACTGTTCTCTCATATTAAGTCTTTTGATTAAATGAGTTTTAATCCCACACTCTGAAAGGTTGGTTAAAATATATTCTGATATTCTGTTATTGAGGACTCCCTTGCCTTCAACACTTGATTTTTTTAAATTATTAAAAGCAGTTGCGTCATCTTTGAAATGTTGAATAACTATATCTTTATTTTTAGTTTCATAAATAATTTTAGCTTTACCTTCGTATAATTTGTTACCTTTATTCATTTGACTATTTTTTTAATCCCCTTTTAAAAATTATATTAATTTTTTTTGTATGGTAACCAAAATCAAATAGCTTTTTAAGTTTATTAACAGGTATTTTATTCGTTATTTTCTTTTCAGAAACAATTTTATCATAAAATGAAGAATTATCTTTCCAGGCTTGCATTGCGTTTTTTTGAACAATTTTATATGACTCTTCTCTAGTAAAACCAACTGTAGTTAGTTCAAGCAATACTCTTTGGGAAAAAAATATACCATTAGTAATATTTAAATTTTTTTGCATATTTTTTGGATATATATTTAAATTTTTTACAACATCATTTAGTCTGTACAGCGCAAAATCTAATGCTATAGTTGCATCAGGACCAATATTTCTTTCCACAGCTGAGTGCGAAATATCTCTTTCATGCCATAAAGCAACATTTTCTAATGCAGGAATAACACATGATCTAATTAATCTTGCCAAACCTGTTAAGTTTTCACTTAAGATTGGATTTTTTTTATGAGGCATGGCAGACGAACCTTTTTGCTTTTTTCCAAAAAATTCTTCAACTTCCAAAACCTCAGTTCTTTGTAGGTGTCTTATTTCTATTGCAAATCTTTCAATTGAACTTGCAATAATTCCTAAAGTTGAAAAATATTGAGCATGTCTATCCCTTGGAATAACTTGCGTAGATATAGGCTCAACAATGAGTTTCAGTTTTTTTGCAACAAAACTTTCAACTCTTGGGTCAATATTTGCAAAAGTTCCTACAGCTCCAGAGATCGCGCATGTTGATATTTCTTTAATAGCGTCTTCTAGACGTTTTCTGTTTCTTATAAACTCTTGATAGAAGGTTAACATTTTTAAACCAAAAGTAATTGGTTCAGCATGAATGCCATGACTTCTGCCTATGCATAAAGTATGTTTATGTTTAACAGCTTGTTTTTTTATTGATTTTAATAGCTCATCTATATCTTGTAAAATTATTTCACCTGATTGTTTTAACTGTAGATTAAAACAGGTATCTAAAACATCCGATGATGTCATACCTTTATGCAAGTATCTTGCATCTTTCCCAGCTTTTTCTGTAATAGAGGTTAAAAAAGCTATTACATCATGCTTAACTTTATCTTCTATTTGTAAAATTCTCTTTACGTCTATTTTAGCTTTTGATTTTACTTTTTTAACAACACCTTTTGGAATAATTTTTAATTTTTCCATTGCTTCAGCAGCAGCTAATTCAATGTCTAACCAAATCGAATATTTATTATGATCCTCCCAAATATTTTTAATTATTTTTCTTGAATATCTTTCAATCATATTAAATACTAGTTTATCTTATTAGATTGAGTAAAAATTTCATAACCATCTTTTGTTATACCTATTGTATGTTCAAATTGTGCTGATAAAGATTTATCTTTAGTTACAGCGGTCCAACCATCATTCAAAATTTTTGTTTCATAATTGCCAAGATTTATCATCGGCTCAATTGTGAAAATCATACCAGCTTTTATTTTTTCACCCACTCCTTTTTTACCATAATGTAGAATATTAGGTTCTTTATGAAAAACTTTTCCAATACCATGCCCACAAAAATCCTCAACAACAGAAAAACCTTTTGCTTCTACATGAGTCTGTATTATTGATCCTATATCACCCAAATGTATTCCTTCTTTTAAAATTTTTATTGCTTTCATCATTGACTCGTAAGTAGTTGCAATTAATTTATCTGCTTTAACTGATACTTCACCAACTTTATACATTCGACTAGTATCACCATGCCAACTGTCTTTGTATGCGGTAACATCAACATTAACTATATCGCCTTCTTTTAAAATTTTATCAGAGGGTATTCCATGACAAACTACATGATTAGTTGAAGTGCAACATGATTTAGGAAAACCTCTATAATATAATGGAGCAGAGTAGGCGTCATGATCATTTATGAATTCATAACAAACTTTGTCTATTTCATCTGTTGATATTCCCGGTTTAACAATTTTAGCCACTTCATCTAATGCTCTTGCAGCAATAGAACCTGCAATTCTTGTTTTTTCAAAAGCTTCTTTATAATCTTTAATCATTAAATTTTAAATTTTATTTTTTGATTAAGTTTTATTCCTTTTGGTGAAAATTTACAATCATAGCAAATTATATTTAGCTTTTTCTTAACAGCTTTAGACAATGAAATATAATAATCAGGATCAATATCTTTAGAAATAGTAAAAAAATTGCAGTCATCTCTTTGTATTAAATAAAGCATAAAAATTTCATACCCTTGTTTACTTGCTTTAATTAGCTCATTAATATGCTTTAATCCTCTTGAGGTTACAGCATCAGGAAATTCTGCTACTGCTTTGTTACGAGATAGGGTAACATTTTTAACCTCTATGAACGCTTTATAATTTTTATTTTTAATTAAAAAATCAAATCTTGTATTTTCACCAAATTTAATTTCAGTTCCTATTTCAATATTTTTACTAAATTCTTTGATCAAATTATTCTTTAAAGCATGTAGAACAATCTTATTAGTTAAATGTGTGTTGACGCCAACTTTTGAATTTTGGTCTTCAATGATTTGCAATGTATATTTTAATTTTCTATTTGGATTATTGGATTTAGTTAACCAAACTTTGTTACCTTTATTTAAAAGACCAAACATTGATCCTGTATTGGGACAGTGCGCGGTAATAACTTTGTTTTTAATTTTAATATCAACAAAAAAACGCTTATATCTTTTTATAAGTTGACCTGATATTAATTTATTCTCAAAATTCATGTTTTATTAATACTCCTATGAAGAAAAAAAACAAAAAAGTAAATGCCGCAATTCTTATAATTGGCAACGAAATTCTCTCTGGAAGAACTTTAGATAAAAATACTGCATTTATTTCTAATTGGTTGAATTCTAAATGCGGAATATCAGTTAATGAAGTAAGAATAATACCTGATATTGAAAAAACAATTATTAAAAATATTTTAGATTTATCAAAAAATTTTAATTACGTATTTACCACAGGTGGTATAGGTCCTACCCATGATGACATTACCGCTAAATCTATTTCAAAAGCTTTTAAAACAAAATATGAGTTTCATAAAGAGGCTTATAAAATTCTAGAAAATTATTACGGAAAGAAAAAGTTTAATGATGGAAGAAAAAAAATGGCAAAATTGCCAAAAGGGTCGAAATTAATTTATAATCCTTCAAGCGCTGCTCCAGGATTTATAACAAAAAATGTTTTAACTTTTCCAGGAGTTCCATCAATTTTAAATTCAATGATAGACAATTGTAAGCAGTATTTGATTAAAGGCTTGAAGGTACATAGCAAAACCTTAAACATCTATACGGTTGAAAGTAATATTTCAAAAAAACTTGGACTAATTCAAAGTAAATATAAGAAATTTGTAGATATAGGAAGTTATCCTTTTTTTAGATTAGGTAAGATTGGTGTATCTATTGTGACAAGATCAACTTCATTAAATAAATTAAATTACGTTAATAAAGAATTATTAAATCTGGTTAAAAATAAGAAAATTAAAATTTTAAATTAAATTATAAACATCATCAACTGTTATTGAATCCATATTTTTAGTTTTATAAATTTTCTTACTATCCAAAATTTTTATATAATTATTTTTCGGTGCAAATTTTTCAGAATTTGTTGGACCAAATAAAACTATCATAGGAATATTGGCTAACCCCATCATATGCATAACACCATTATCTATAGAAATAGCTAAATCTAATTTAGCGGATAATGCAGTTACTAGTGCAGGACAAGATAAATTAGAATCAACCTCAGGAAATATTGCTGATGGAATTTGATTTTTAATTTTTTCAATAATTTTTTCTTTATCTTTTTCAATAAAGAAGACGGGAATTTTATTTTTAATACTTATTTTATTAGCTAGAGATATGAATTTATAGATTGACCAACTTTTTTTTCTATATTCATTTCCCTGTGTTATAGAAAATCCAATATAGTTTGATTTTGGAAGTAATAGTTTGGCTTCATTTAAAATATTTTTAGGAAGATTTTTATAGTTAAAGTCTATGGGTGCAATTTTTTCTTCTAAAAAAACACTTAAATTTTTTATATGATTTTTTGATGTAAATTTAATTTTTTTGGTGCAAAAGATACTATTAAAAGTCGTTGAGTAAAAATGCACATGCGGGATTCTTTTTAAAATTAATGAGTTTCTAAATTTAGACTGCAAATCAATTATTAAATCAAATTTAGCTATATTTTTATTTAAAAACTTTTTTTTAACTAATAAAATATGCCACCATCTAAAACCGAAATATTGTAAATTTAATTTCAGTGTGTCAGTTTTAATATTATATTCTTTTAATTTTTTGTTAAAATGGTTTGAATGAGCACCTAAATAGAAAAATCTAGAATTCTTATAATGATTTTGAAGGCTTAATATTATAGGAATTAGTTGTATAGAGTCACCTAGTCCGCCTCCAGAGTTATAAAGTAAAATTCTTTTCATGAATATAGACTTTATAAAATTTACTTTAAGTTTAAAAGAAACTTTTAAACTAAAATCACGTACCAGCTACGGACAGAACTATTCTAAACATCAATTAGCATTATAAATAAAGAGAAGTAGGAGAGTTGTAAGGGGCGTTCTGTTGCCAGGTGCCCCAGACCCCATAAAATTTAATTATTCATTAAAT
>MDTF01005074.1_pt1 | contig 11767 bp, 6 predicted proteins | sample 811191 | NCBI WGS metagenome assembly MDTF01 (sample SAMN05326649, study PRJNA326480) | marine metagenome | isolation source: seawater | place: Southern Ocean | collected 2011
GACGTGTTAGGCCGAACCCAAATCCGTTTCCTTTTTCACGATGCTTTTTTGCATAATTGTAAAGGTACTCCCAAAGCTTTGGTGTCAGTATATATTTGGAATCTACTTCTGGTTCCAGAATATCGCCAAATGTCGCTTTATTACTAGGGAAATATTTTTGTACATCCTTAAGAGTAAACTCATTAAATACCTCAAGATCTCTGCGGAATCCAGCCAACACTATCCTTTCTCGATGTTGAGGAACGAAATTTGCTGCGTCAATAACTTTTGGATCAGGGCCTCTGGTAACGGCAACATCGGCTACATCGTAACCCAGCTCGTCTAAAGCATCACAGATTACTTGGAATGTTCTACCCTTATCATGACTTTTAAGATTTTTTACATTTTCAAGCACGAAGCCCACAGGGCGCTTCGCTTTAATAATTCGGCACACATCAAAGAATAGTGTTCCCTGCGCATCACATTCAAAACCATGCATACGACCAAGGGAATTTTTCTTAGACACCCCTGCGAGTGAGAATGGTTGACAAGGGAATCCAGCTAACAGCACATCGTGTTCAGGAATCAATTGGTCGATATGGGCATATGATTCTTCGTCTGAAATTTCTGGCAAATGTGAGAGAGTTATATCTCGAATATCACTATTAAAACTATGGTTTTCACCCTCACAATAGTGGTTTGCCTTATATGTTTTAACTGAAAATTTGTTCCATTCAGAAGTGAAAACACATTCACCACCTGCTTCATCAAAACCTTTACGGATTCCTCCGATTCCTGCAAAAAGATCTATAAATGTAAATTCAGAATTACCATAGTGCTTCGGTTTTTTAGGGAAGAGGTTTGATAAAGTCTGAAATTCAATATATGAAAGCTTGGGTTGCATCTTTCCCTTTACCCAGCGATTTACGGTTTCTCTGCTTCGGTTGCCACCTAAGCCTTTATTTAAAATTTCAGCAATTTGCTTTTGATCATAAATTTCCAAAACCCTAGTTATCAGTTCCATATCTTCAATTGCTGCTTTATCCAAAATTCTTGCTGCGCCTGATGTATTAGGAATTGGTCTTATAGAATTCATTTATGCCTCATATGGAACAATTAAGTGATAATGCGTCACTATTTTATTCCATAAGGAGTGGTTTAGCAATATTTTACTGTATGTTTGTACAGCTAAATTTTTTAGAAACACTAATTCCTTTTCAGTGGTAAGGGTCTGTTGCTGTTAGTCAGCTTTAAGTTAAGAATTTTTCCTATATCTATAACTTTCTTATATTAGTAGTATTTAAGATATCACAAACATTCTTTTTTAGTGTGCGACTGTGAATATTAGTAAGCCTCTTAGTCTGAACTCATTCGTATTATCTATCGTTTTTAAGGAAATAGTAAATTGGCACTATTAAATCAGATTAAAGATTACTTATTAGACAATCCTAACGCAAAAGCTAAGCATATTGCTGCGAAACTTGGTCTTACGCGAAAAAAAATTAATAGTGAATTGCATCATAATTTAAACGTTTTTGTTAAAGATGAATATTTTCAATGGACTTTAAAAAAAGCAGAAACACAGGGTAATTCTGAAATAACTACAACCCCTCAGGATAAACAAATTAAAACTGCTGGGCATCAAATTATAGTCAATGTCCCAGAAAATTGGGATGAAGAGCAACGGATCGTCATTGAGCTGAGCGAAGAAGATAATAAAATTATAGAGGCTGGACCAGGATCAGGAAAAACTGCGGTAGCATGTGCACGTGTCACTAAACTTATAGAAGAGTTTGATCTGGAAGCTTCTAAAATATTATTGATTAGTTTTACCCGAACAGCCATTAAAGAATTGCGTGACAGAATAGAGGCATTCGCAAAAAACCCAATCAATGTAGCAGGCCTACAAATACTAACTCTAGATTCTTTCACCTGGCAGGTGCTTAGAGGATTAAGTGATGATGAATCAGCCGATTTAATGGGTGATTACGAAACTAATATCAAACAGTTTATACAACAGTTAAAAGGCGGTGATGCGCAATTGCTTGAATATCTTGAAGAGTTTGAACACGTTATTCTTGATGAGGGCCAAGATCTAGTAGGTGAACGTGCTGAACTTGCCATTGAAATTATAAAAAACCTAGAAGAGAGCTGTGGTGTAACTGTATTTGCTGATAGTGCACAGGCAATATATGGCTTTACTGATGATAACGGGAACAGCGGTGTGTCCGTTTCGAAAACTGTTGTAGAGCAAATCATGGATGGAGCGCTAAAGAATTTTGATCGAATTAAATTAAATAATATTCATCGTACAGACGATCTAAAGTTAAAAAAGCTATTTATAGATGGCAGAGAGAAACTTCTTGATCAGAAGGTCAGTGACATACCTAATTGGAAGTTGATGAAACAGCTTATTAGGGAATGCTCTCATGGAGATGTTGGTGATATAAAAACACAAAACTTGGCGGGTAAATCTGATCACCTCGTTTTGTACCGTACACGTGCTGAAGTCCTTATGTGGTCATCTTTTCTTTGGTCTAATGATGTAATGCACAAATTACGTATGTCAGGTATCCAGCAACGTGTGCAGCCTTGGATAGGTCGTTTGTTAGGCGGGTTTAATAGAGATCTGTTAACAAAGGATGAGTTTAGCAAGTTATGGTGTGAAAAAATTGAGGATGCTGCTAACGCATGTGGTCAAGAATGTGAAAAAGCTTGGGCTTTGCTGTTAGCGAATGTTGGTAATAGACAGAACCAAGTTAGAGTCGTCCGCCTACGTGAAATATTAAGCAGAGATAGGCCGCCTATAGATTTTTTGATTGATGAAAGTGAATTGCTAGGACCCGTGCTAGGCACAATACATGCCTCGAAAGGTCGTGAGGCTAACCAAGTTAATTTAATGTTGCCACCAGACAACTTTATGGTGGAAGACCAAACGTCTGAATATGTTCGCACACCTAGTCAAATAGCTGAGGAGGAGAGAGTCCTATTTGTGGGGGCGACTAGAGCTAAGCAAAAACTCATGGTGGGTAAAGGTTCAATAATGTACGCGTCTCGCCTAAAGAGTGGACGAACCTACAAGAAGCCAAAACGAGATGGTATAAATCGCCGCATGATGGAAGTTGGGCGAGATAGAGATATTGACTTAATGAGTATCGTGGGTCACAGCATAGAAGATGGAGGCGATGATCTACAAGATTGGCTCTGGGCGAATGCCACTAATAAGGTTGATGCTGAAATAAGGTACATTCACGAGCTAAAATGCAACGTGTTATACGCTACAAATGAAAATAAACAGTTAGGATTTTTTAGTGATTCTTTCAATAAAGATTTATGGGAATTAGCTAATATTGTGGCGGAAAAAGGACATGGAAAAAAAATACGTCCCGGTCAAAAGATTTCAAATATTAGGATCGTAGGTGTTACAACAGTTGTGATTTCAGAGACGCACAGAGATGAGTTGCCTGTGCCATGGCGGCACAGTGGTTTTTTTCTTGCACCAGTTCTTACAGGCTTTCCCATGGTGTTTTTTAATAAACAAAGTAAGGAGTAACATGCTTGATAAACAAAATTTGATCAATCGATTAACTCAAGATTTGTTAGGCCCTCTAGAAGAGCAGGAATTATTAGGCTATTACCCTTCTGATGTTTACTTGACAGGGATTCTATTCCCACAAAAGAGTGATATGGCCTCTGAAGATAGTGATCAATTACAAGCTGAAGGAGGCGTTGGTAATGAAACTAATGACACCTCAAAGGATGAGGTGTCGCTGGCTACAGTTAAAAGGCCTGCCAGTGCGGGTATATCGTTTGTAGTTGAAAGTAATGAAGTTCCAGTTATTAATATAACGGTACACGGCGCAGTATACTTTCTTGACGAAGCTGCTACAGTTATTACAGAAGAAAGTGGCGAACAGGTAGAGAAATTTTCTTGGCGGCGAAAAGCAATTAAGGCCAATTTAGATTTAGTACCATTAAATTTCAGTTCTCAAGATTATGAACCTTCACAAACAGGTGTTGAAGGACTTGGTATGCATATTAGAACCAGTGCCTGGGGTGAACGCATATTAGTGACTGTGGCTATGATTAACCAGTATAAGTTGCCTGAAGATTATGAGCGCGCTAGCTTTGAAGAAATTTGTTTTTTTCAAACTGAGTTAGAGGTAACGGCTGCTGGCAATACAATATTCTGTGCTCGGCCGCTGGGAGGCTCGGCAATCGATGAAGATACGCGTATGGCACGGTTGATATACCGTGATGTAAAAGAGTATGCCGTTGGTCATACTTGTTCCGCAAAGTGGATTGAAAAAAACAATGCCGTCTCAAAAGTTTCTACCACTTGGTTGCCCTCTAGTAATGTAAAATCTATGAGTAGTGAGGGAGTTGTTGAATTTGAAACTTTATCTAAAGAAAATATTTTAAGCACCTTATGGCTTGCAGAAACCAGTGGTGATAATTTGATAAGTGGGTTACGTAAATTACCTAAACTATATCGACAATGGTATTTGACGCAAGAAGAACAAATAGATGGTTTGGATTCTGACCTACAATCGCAAGCTAAACTGCATATTAAAAATGCAGAAAGTGTCAGTCGGCGTATCAATGCAACTATTGATCTCATAGCTAACGATAAGCAAGTAGAGACGGCTTTTAGGTTAGCTAATAAAGCCATGCAGTTACAGCGGCAATGGGCTGAACCAAAAGAGAAAAAAGCGCTTGTCTGGCGTCCATTTCAGTTAGGTTTTTTCCTGCTCACCTTAGAGTCTGTAGCTGATGAAAATCATGAAGACAGGCATATAGCTGACTTGTTGTGGTTCCCGACAGGTGGTGGTAAAACCGAAGCTTACTTGGGCTTAATTGCCTTTACTCTCTTTTTAAGACGTATGCGTTATGGTGAAAGTGGAGCAGGTGTAGCATCGTTTATGCGTTATACCTTGCGCCTGCTAACCGTGCAGCAGTTCCAGCGTGCCGCTGCTATGATTTGTGCTTGTGATGCACTAAGGCAAGGTGATGGTGTCCCTAAAGATATTAAAGAAAAACTAACTGATATTCCTTTTTCATTAGGCTTATGGGTTGGCTCTGATACAACACCTAATAAATTTAAAGACGCTAAAATTGCAATGGCTGATGCTAATGCACATAACAGACCAAACCAGCTGAAATATTGCCCTCGACATATAGATACTTTGTTGACGTGGAGCGTTGATGAAGCAAATAAAAAAATCATTGCTAAGTGCGATAACTCTAGTTGTTTGTGGCATACAAAACCTGTTCCAATATGGACTGTTGATGAAAATATTTATGAACAAAAACCATCCTTAGTTATTGGTACTATTGATAAGTTTGCCCAAATAGCTCGTAACAAAAATACTATTCATTTATTTGGCTGTAATTCAACTTTTCGCCAACCTGATCTAATTATTCAAGATGAGTTGCATTTAATATCAGGGCCCTTAGGTACCTTGGCTGGTATTTATGAAATAGCCATAGATAAGTTATGTAGTAATGGTGATGTAGTGCCTAAGATTATTGCGTCAACAGCTACAATTAGGCAAGCATCGTCACAAATACGCGATCTATTTAACCGTGGTACTTGCTTATTTCCACCCCCGATATTAGATGCGCGTAATTCAGGATTTGCCGTCGAAGATCAGACTGATCCCGGACGAAAATACTTGGGGATAACAACTGCAGGTAGGTCTGCAAAGTTTGCATTACAGGCGGCTGCAGCCAGCCTGATGCAGGCGGTGGCATCCGATGATATAAGTGATGCGGTTCGCGATGATTTTTGGACGATGGTGACTTATTTCAATTCATTGCGTGAATTAGGTGGTGCATTAGTGTTAATGCAAGATGATGTTGGCAAGTCTATAACTGATTACGCAAGTCGCCGCAAAGAACAGGTTCGTAGAATCAGTGATCCCATGGAACTCACTAGTCGTGTTAGTTCATCAGAAATTAAAGAATACCTCGACCAACTCAATATAAAATATAATGAACAGGGCGCCTGCGACGTTGTGTTAGCCAGTAATATGATTAGTGTAGGTGTTGATGTGCCAAGGCTTGGTACAATGCTGGTTAATGGCCAACCTAAAGGTATTGCTGAATACATACAGGCAACTAGCCGAGTAGGCCGGCGCCGAGGTGGTCCTGGTGGGCTGGTCTTAACTGTTTATAATAATGCAAAGTGTCGTGATAGATCTCACTTTGAAACATTCAGTACCTGGCATATGGCGCTTTACCGTGAGGTAGAGGCTACAAGTGTTACTCCCTTTGCTCCTCGTGCGCGTGAAAAAGCTTTACATGCTGCACTTGTTATTATGGCTCGCCATTTAATACCCGGCCTCAATACATCAGTTGCTAACGCCAAAGACTATCAAACAGAATTAGAAGATTTTATTGAATATATTGTTGAACGTGCAGAAGTTATAGACCCCGAAGAATCTCAAAATGTAGAGTACGCCTTACAAGGGTTTCTTGAAAAATGGCTGGGCAGTGCCAGCGCGTATAAACAATATTGGAACGATGGGGCCTATAACAAAAGCCTTATGCTTTCAGCGGAAAAAGCAGCAGAACTCAAATCGCGTTCCGGTGCTTATCATGGTCGTGCCATACCAACGCCTAACTCTATGCGAAATGTAGAGCCCGGCAGTCTTTATATACTTGAAGAAAAGCTGAGGTAAGTTTAAATGCCTGTTAATGAAGTAGGTAAGGTTCGTCAAAGTGCGGTAATTATGAATTATGGCCCCGGCGCTATTGTAGATTTCCGTGCGCCTCATACTGGTGCAGCGGTTTCTGTCGTGCCAGCAGGCTTAGAACAATGGGTTAAAAAACTAGAAGAACTCGGTGGATCATCGCAAGATATGAAACGGCTGACAGAACAACGTTTAGCTGAAAAACTTAAAGTGTCACACTTTAGGTTGCCGCCAGTAGCGGCTGATAACCCTCAAGATGATGATATTATTATTCCCTTGGTCGGCGTCAGGTTTCCTGGGTGGTTACAGTGCCCAAGTTGCAGCACCATTAAGCCTGCACGAAAGTGGGGCACAGAGCCGGGCAACCCTTCTCGTTTTTGTAGCCCCTGCAGTGCTTCATTACCCCCAGAAGATAAAACCTACGTTGTGCCAGTTCGTTTTGTAACGGCCTGTCGTAATGGTCACTTAGACGACTTTCCTTGGTCTGAGTGGATTCATCAAGGTTCACCCTGCCATAAAAATGAATTCCATTTGGAATCAGAAGGGCCTGGTCTAGCGGGCTTGGTGTTATCGTGTCCTAAGTGCAAAAAACGTAGGTCCATGGAACATATATTCACTAAACTCGCACATGAAGGCAGGGAGTGTGCTGGCGAACGACCATGGTTGGCTGATGGTCGTGAAGAATGCAAACAAAAACCAATTACTATGCAGCGTGGCGCATCCAATTTATATTTTCCAATCATGGAATCCGCATTAGTTATACCGCCATGGTCAGAAGAGATTATTAGGCGTTTAGGCTACCGTTGGACTCAAATAGCCACTTTGGTTACCAAAGCTCAGCGGCATCAATACATAGAAATGTTTTGGGCAGCAATTAGTGAGGACATTGGTGATATAGATGTCATGGCTTTTAAGGAGTTAGTCGAAGAAAAAATTGCGGATTCTAAAGCGGCAAGCAGTGGTAATTTACGTTGGGATGAGTACCGGCAATTTATGGTTGCTGCAGGAAAACCGACAAAATCTGGAGATCAATTTGAAGTACGTATAGAGCATGCACCTATTGCAATACCGCATATAGCTGTTTTATTACGTGTAGTTAGTTTGCGTGAAATACGAGTTCTACGCTCATTTACACGCATAGAGCCACTCCCGGGCAGCCCTCCTGTTAAGCAACAATTCTTATCTCATAGCAATATGGGGTGGTTACCTGCTATTGATGTGAAAGGTGAGGGGATATTTATTGCCTTAAATAAAAACCTCCTTGTTGATTGGGAGTCGCAACCACAGGTACAAGAGCGTGCATCACAAATCAAAAACTACCATGAGAGCCGGGTATTAAACCCCGACAATGATAACGAAATTAAAATTAGCTCTGCGCTCGGGGCACGCTACTTATTACTGCATTCACTGGCACATATTTTAATGAAACAATTATCTCTGCAATGTGGTTATTCCTCGGCTTCCCTGCGCGAAAGGCTTTACCTTGGCGAAGGTGATAAAGACATGGCAGGCATTATGATTTATACAGCTACTAGTGATTCTGATGGCACGCTAGGGGGGTTGCAGCGGCAAGGGCAATCAGCAAGATTTGCCCCGATGTTTCGTGAGGCAGTTCGTGCGAATGAATGGTGTTCGTCAGATCCACTATGTATCAAAGGGCTAGTTGCAGCAACAGAGTCATCCACCTTAGCCGCTTGTCATAGCTGCCTGCTCTCCCCTGAAACCTCTTGTGAAGATTATAATCGCTTCCTCGATAGAGCCATGTTGGTGGGCACACCTGAAGATAGAAGCATTGGTTTTTTTGCAGACCTACTATCTAGTGAGACAGATTAAATGGCGAAGATGTTCCCTCAGCAGCTTCCTAAAGACGTGTTAGATGACAAAAGACGATCATCTGAAGTGCAAGTATATAACGCCCTGAGTGAGCAATTAGATGATAACTTTCATGTTTTTTATTCAAGCCCTTGGTTGGGCACTAATACTGATGGCAGTGAGATTGATGGCGAAGCCGATTTTTTAATCGCTCATGCTGAAAAAGGTATACTTTCCGTTGAGGTCAAAGGCGGTGTGGTTGAGCTTGACAGTAATGGCCAATGGACCAGCACTGATCGCTACAAATTCAAACGCACAATAAAAAACCCAGTCCACCAGGCCCTTAGCAGTAAGTATCAGTTGCTTGATAAATTGAAGGTATCCCCTCATTGGCAGTCACGTTTTATTTGTGCGCGACACGGTGTAATTTTGCCTCACTCCGTTAGGCTGGCAAGAGATTTGCGCCCTGACATGCCCTTGAAACTATTTGCCTTTGATACGGATATGAAACACTTAGATGCCTGGGTAGACTCTCGCTTTGGCATAGGTGAAGAAGACGGTGGGCGGGTCAAACCATTGGGCAAAGATGGTCTTTACGCATTGGATGATATGTTAGCTCGTGTAATCACGCTCCGAGTGCGCTTGGCTATCAATGTTAATCAAGATATGAAAGACATCAAATTGAAAACTGATGATCAAATTTTCATTCTGCGTGAGATGGAAGCTAATCACCGCATGGCTGTTACTGGCGCAGCTGGGACAGGCAAAACTATTCTTGCTATCGAAAAAGCGCTAATGCTAGCAGAACAAGATAAAAGGGTTTTATTGCTGTGTTTTAACCTTCCCTTAGGTGGTTATTTAAAGCAAATGCTAGTGGACAGACCAACAGTAACGGCCACACACTTTCATCAATTTTGCCATGACATTGCAAGAAGGGCAGGGGTTGAAAGTAGTGAGGTAACTCATGAAAACCTTGCTGAACAGCTTGTAGATAACTTTACCCAAGCCTCTTTGGATGAATACGATGCCATTATCATTGATGAAGGCCAAGATTTTAGTGATGAATGGTTAACCGCATTAGAGATTATCGTGAACGATGGTAATGAAGGTATCCTGTATATTTTTTATGACGACAACCAGAATGTGATGAATAGTCAAGCTAATTACATCAAACGATTACCTTTGGCTAAGCATCGTCTAACCCGCAACTTTCGTAATACCAAGCGTATTTTTGAAAGTGCAGAACACTACTACCGTGGTGATTTTGTAAAAACTATTGGCCCTAATGGCACTGAGCCACTAAGCCATATTATTAATAATGAGGACGAGTTAAAAGCTAAATTAGCTGAGCGCGTAGGAAAATTGGTTGAAACGGAAGGATTACAAGCTGGTGATATTACTATTCTATTTATGGATGTGAAATCTGCTCAGTGTATGGATGATGGCAATGGTTACCGTGTAGGGCGTAATAGGGCCACTAATGCTGAGTATCGCAACCCAGAAAGTGTAGTGGTAGACACCATACGGCGCTTCAAAGGTCTAGAAAGTCCAGTTGTACTATTGGTATTGAACGGTGACAGCAATAATAGGGAGGAGTTACTCTACACCGGTATTACCCGTGCCCAAGCAATTTTAGAATTTTTTGCTCCAGCACATGTCATTCATCAATTAACTACACGGGATTGAGTACGAGAATAGAACTAGTGTTCTCAAAGACTATTTATGTGCCTATATGTGGTTCAGGACAGCTGCAAAGCTAGAGAAGGCCGACTCTTAATATAATCAGGCCATTAATACTATTGCTTTAGGGTTACTTCGATGCTCAAATTCTGAATAAATGAGCTCCAATTGCTCCACATCTTTGACGTCAACCAATTTATCTATTTCACTTTTAAATTCTGCATTTAGAAAACTAGCATATGGTCTTTTCACAACAAGCTCCATTTTAATTTAACACAATATTCAGTGTTAAAAATGAACCATATTAAAGGAAATATGATCGTGTAAATTAATACACCCAGACAGGTTTTGACATGCAGTTCCTTTAAAAAAATCAACCTCAGATAACGATGAAATTCGGTCTAAAGCTTTTTTTATTGAAGTGCCTCCGACTGTTGAAGGACTTCCATGCTTATCTACTTTACTTAGACTGTTTAGTGATTTTTTGAATTCCCAATATATTGATTCAGCGGCTTCACCTGCTACTTTATTGTCAGGTTCTACACCTTCATATGCCCAACAAAATGCCTGAATATGAGCCATATGCCATTTAGTGTCTTCAACTGTGATACCACAATTGCTAACCACTCCTTTGCACCAGCCCCAGACATAAGCTTTGCCCCAGAGATCCTCAGCCAATTCCTGTTTACTGTGATAGTCACCATCTTTTCTTAAATAACAACTTAAGTCTGAAACACATACCTGAATATATTTCAATTTTTCATCAAAATTACTATTTGAAATAGTTTTGCCATCACTATTGCTAGTGGAGCATGCTTCTTTTGCTGCAGTTATTATCGATGCAATTTCACTCGCCAAAAAGGAAGCACGCATCGTATCAATCACTATGACCTGTATTTGTATTTGGCCTATCTGCATACCTAAGCTTCGAATGTAATGGCAACCTTTTCTAGCATCTTTTATAGCTTGGTCAACCTCACTCAGAATTCTTTCAGCTGAAAGATCATTAGTTCGGCAATTGGAGAACATGTCAGCTATGGCTTTAACACCCATTGCTGCTTCATATGGAAATACATCTTTATTACTAAATAACTCTCGAAGTACATTACCAAGCTGATCGTTAAGCTTTTCTACTTCCTTATTTTTAATCTCAAATGGATGCATTCCATTAACCCCTTAATAATTTAATTTCTACCACCTATAAATTTATTAATAATATTGGCTATTAGCGACCAGTCTATATTATGTCCTTCAAAATGTATAAGGCAATAAAAAGCCCCGAAACCCTATTTATAAAGGTAACGAGGCTAATTTTGAGTCTCAAGAGTTCTTATTGAAACTCTTGTGTGGTGGAGATGGGGGAGTCGAATCCTCTCTTTTTAATCAATAAATACAGGGATTGTGTTATAAATTAGGGTACCTAAAATACAATCTACCTACCTACAAAGTGGTTATACGGATTGTTAAGGAGGCAGAAATGATTGTTAAAAGATTTACAACTAGTTTAACACTTACAATGCTATTAGGTTGTTTAATCACTTACGAAGTCAACATTTTCGATATCTGCATAGACATCAGCTCCCTTGAGGCCCTTTGCAAAA
>MDTF01008903.1_pt1 | contig 11767 bp, 12 predicted proteins | sample 811191 | NCBI WGS metagenome assembly MDTF01 (sample SAMN05326649, study PRJNA326480) | marine metagenome | isolation source: seawater | place: Southern Ocean | collected 2011
ATCTATTCCATATAAATCTGTTTTTTTTGAAATTTTAAGCCATAAGACAAAGTCTTCTTTAGTTTTTAAGTTAGGAAATTGACAGTCGTTATCAATAAGGCTTTTTTCTAACATTACAGTTGATAGTCCAATATTACAATCAAACAACAAAGTATTATATTTTATTTTTTTTAGTGCTTTTTTATACTTAATAATTTCACCTTTAAAATTAATCACCTCATAAGATGTGAATGAAAATAAGATTTTATTATTCTTCATAAAATTTAATTGCTTTTCAAGTTTCTCAGGATACCACACATCATCACTATCTAGAAAAGCAATATAATTACCATTTGCATTTAAAATTCCTTTATTTCTTGAAAGACCAGCACCAATATTATTCTGGTTTCTAATAATTTTAATTCTTTTGTCTAATTTCTTCTTTTCCAAAATATAATTAAGGTCAAACACATCACAATCATCATAAATTATAATAATCTCAAAATTTTTAAATGTTTGATTAAGAATTGATTTAATTGATAGTAAAAAAAAATCTCTTTTTTTATAATAAGGCATTATAATTGAAATCAAGTCCATCAAAAATATTTTTGTATCTCTAAGAAATTAGATATTTTTTTTAAGTTATGAACATTCTTTAAATTTTTTTCATAACCCCAATTGGCATGAAGATAATTTACACCAGCTTTTTTTGCAGCTAAATAATCATAAATACTGTCACCAACATAAATACAATTTTTTTTACTTACATTATTTTTTTTTAATATTTTAAATATGCCTTCTGGATAAGGTTTTCCATTTTCTATATCATCTGAAGTAACAATAAAATTGAAGAGTTTATATTTTTTTAAGATAGCTTCTGTTCTAAGTCTATCTTTTGAGGTGAAAACACTTAAATAATAGTTTTTTTTTAAATAATTCAATTCTTTAATATTTTTTTTGTTAATTCTAATTTTTTTAATATTTTTTATTGAATAGTATGAATAATTAGATTTGATATCTTTAATATTCTTTTTTATACCCATTTTATTCATTATTTTTTCAAAGGGTAATCCAAGGAATTTTTTATACTGATTAAAATTTAATTTAATATTTAGAGTTGAAGCAGTTTTTTTAAGGGCTATTCTCATGTTTGGAAGAGAGTCAATTAACACCCCATCAAGGTCAAATATTATTAACTTTTTATCTTCATTCATTCATAATTCCAAATTTTTAAAATATCTTAATATTTTAAAAGTAATAAAATTTAACCTTACTACTTAAGCCTGATGATATTAAATTCTCTTTGTAGTCAACAATATATACCATAAAAAAAAAATTTAACTGAATAAAATCATAAACTAAAGTGGATGTTGGTGATACCAATACCTTAGAAAATTTTATATTTTTAATTGAAGAAATTATCTTTAGATTTTTTAAATTTAAAGCTGGAATTTTTTTTTTTGGGTGAAATTTTAGATAAAAAATATCTTTATTATTATTATTTGAAATCTTTTTTTTAATATTTTTATAAATAGTAGACGCATCATGTGTTCCAGCCAAAACTAATATATTATTTTTGTATTTACTTTCTTTTGATTTTATACACTCTCTTGACATTTTTGATTTTATTTTATTTTTGAAAATAAATTTAACCTTTTTACTCTTAATTTTTTCTCTATAATCTTTAAATGATTGTAAGTTAAAACTTACAATTTCATGTGGCATATAGCTATTCTTATTCTTATTTTTAATTAACAAATCAAACCACAATAGTTTATTTGAAAAAATACCATGTTGGTGACCAATAATTTTGATCTTATTAAGTCTTCTTTTAATTAGACCTATAAGAAAAAAACCTAAACTGTATTCAAACAAATATAAATTAAATTTTTTAATCTTAAATTTTTTTAAAGCTCTTATTAATCCTTCATTGTAAATATTGAGCTTCAGTCTATTAATTAAGCTAGAAATAACATAATCCTCATAGAATTTGGATAAATCTACAGTATCAATTTCGAATTTTATATTTATATCCTTCGTTAAAAAAAGGTAGTGATAAGATTTAACTAACGACATAATTAATTCTTTAAAGTTTATAAAAGACTCAACATGTATTAAGTTTTTATCTTCACTCTTCATTGTCTTGATTATATCAATTAATGAAAAATTTAAGTGAGATTCATCTGTTAATAAAAAATTAAATTTTATCATATCTTTATTTGCAAAAAAAATTTCCTTATCTTTTTTATAGAAAATTGGTTTTAATGAGAGACAAGCTTCATTGTTATTTGATTTGATCATTTTTTTTTTAGAGAACTTAAACAAAATAATAATAAAAAAAGCTTTTAAGTAAAATTTTGTGATCTTAAGGAATGAAAGTTTATTATCTGTAAGTTTAATATTTTTATTTAAGGATTTTATAGCTGGATATTGTTTTTTAAATATTTCTTGTGTTAAAAGATTATCAGTTATTAAAGATATTTCTTTAAATTTATATTTTTTAATAATTTCTTTTATTATTAATATATTAATAATTAAATCTATATTTGTATTTTTATCATTCCTTAAATTAAAAATTTCTAATTCAATAAAAAAAGGTATTTTATTTTCTGTTTCAGCAACTTTTTTATTAAGCCCTTCTAATAATTTTTTTTTATATTTTTCATAATAAATTTTTCTATAATCTTTTAGAGATATTTTTTTTGAATTGTGTATATGTGCATTTCCATCACCTATATTAATATAAAAAATATTTTTTTGGTTTATTAAAACATCTTTTGTTGAATTAACAATTACTAGTTTATTTTCTTCCATTAACTCTATTTATCTAACAATAAAAATTTTATTTTCTTATACAATTTATAAATGAAATTGGGCAAAATTCTTCTAAAGAAAAACTTATCACTTAATCTCACTTTTTGGGATATTTTTTTAATTTTATTTAGTTCTATTCTAATTTCTTTATTTTTTTTATTAGTTCTTTTTGTTAACAAAAAGTGAATAGTATCCTGCATCCATGATCTTTTTGAAATTAATACTTTCCAATACTGATCATAGGGATAATTGTTCAATTCCACAGGGTAACCGACTGTGTCTTTATAATATCTATTAACACATAAGAAAAAACCATTTTTTACAATCAAGTTTTGAATTAATTTGAAATAAGATTTTATTATCTCATGTTTCATTTCCATCATGGACCTTGCATTAATAAATAGGTTAATCTTTATTTTTGGTAATTTATCCCAAGGGCACAATATGATTATATCATTATCAATAATATTTTTTTTTTGTTAAGTCATTGTTCTTAATATCTTGACTCACAAAAAACTTTTTTTGGGGAAATTGTTTTTTTAGGTAATAATAGCTTATAAAATTAGCCTCTGGCAAATCTATCAAAATTACTTTTGAATTATATAATTTAATTAATTTACCAATCATAGACCCATAGGCTGGTCCTATTTCACAAATTATATCTTTTTTTTTTAAAGAAACTTTTTTTTTTATTTCGTGAATAAATTTAATATGAAATAGTTCGTGGGCTGTATAATAGTATGATTTTTCTTTTAAAGCTTTTTTTGAATTTCCAAGATTATTTTTAAGTAACATGGAATATACAAAATTTTTTCCACATTCCTTTTTTATTTTTTCAAATAATTTTACTGCTTGGTATTTGGTGTAAAATTTATCATCCATACCTTCTGACAGTGAATTCCGACGAAAATTTTTTAGTTTTTGTATTACAAACAATTTTTTTTTTTTGTTATTGTTATAAGACCAATGATTACTTTGATGATTTTCTTTATAATTCTTTAAACTAAATTTATAATTATTAAAAATTTTTTTTTTTAAATCAATCATTTTTAACATCTGAATAAAGTTTAAATAGTTTATCTTTTTTTAAAACTCTTTTTGCTTTAATTAAATCTTCTTTTATATCTACAGAAAAGCTATTTCCTTTTAGGGTAACTGTTTTAATCTTTAATCCCGCCTCTAAGGCTCTTAGTAATTCAATACCTTCAATCTTTTCTAATCTTGTTTGGGGATGTTTGCTAAATTTTTTTAAAGCACTTGGTGTAAAAGATATAATCGATAAATGTTTTAGATAATAGTCTGCACTATTATAACTATGAGGTATCTTGCTTCTTGATAGATACATCACATTTTTATTTTCATCAGTAACAATTTTAACAATATTGTAACTGGAAATATTTCTTAACTTTAAAGATGGTAAAATAATTTCAGATTTTTTATTTTTTAAGTGAAAATCTATCACTTGATCTATGTGATTGGGTGATATTAATGGTTCATCTCCTTGAATATCAACTATTAAATCATATTTTTTTTTAATTTTTTTATAAGCCTCAAATATTCTTTCTGTGCCATTTTTATGTTTTTTTGAAGTTAATATAACTTTTGCTTTGAATTTTTTAGCTAAATCATAAATTATCTTATCATCACAACATATAATTAAATCATCTAATTTCTTTGATAATTTTGCTCTTCTATATGTGTGTATTACTAACGGTAAGTTGTTAATTTTAATTAAGGGTTTTTGTGGAAGTCTTGTTGATGACAATCTTACCGGTATAAGTCCTATGACTTTTTTTTTCATTTTGAAATTATTTAATTATTGCTTTATTATCCTTAGTTTTAGTACTGTCAATTACTTTAATAATTTAAAAATTATTTTAAGTGAGGACTTATATCTTTATAATGACCCATTAAAGAATATGATTTTGTTTTTTTGAGCGCAGATACTAAAATAGTATTTTTCTTTTTCACATCTGAATTTATAACCTTCATAATATCATAAAAACTCCTATTGAAATCTTCAGTATCATTGTTTTTATAAAGAAATCCATTATCTCTATTTTTAATAATTTCTATTGGTCCATTTTTACAATCACTAGATAAAACAATTTTTCTAACAAACATTGACTCTAAAATTACAAACCCAGGGTCTTCCCACTCTGATGTCAAAATAAAAAAAAGTGCATTAGATAGAAAGGGGTAAATATTATTTTTTTTCCCAACTAAAAAAACTTTTTCCTTTAAATCATTTTTCTTAATGATTTTTTCTAATATATCTCTCTCTTCACCTTCTCCTAAAATTACCAAGCAAAGATCTGGAAAAAAATTTAGGATATTATTAAAGTTTTTTATTAAGAATGTATAATTTTTTTGTTTAGTCAATCTTCCTACAGATACAATATATTTTTTATCCTTGAGCCATTCAAAATTTTTTTCTAACTTTTTTTTCTTTTTAGCATTAATTATTGCAACATCTATTACTGGATCTTTTACAACAAATAATTTTTCTGAATTAAAAATTTTATTTTTAATTAATAGATTTTTTGTGAGTAAGGTAGGACAGAAAATTTTGTTAATTTTTTTTGCTGTAAATTTCCACAAAAATGATCGCCAGAAATTTAATTTGGGATAGCCTGAAATTCTTAAAATAAACTTTGTCTCATAGTTAAACAGCATTAGTAATGATAAAGGGATTGACGTTATCAAATGAATAATCAAAAAATCTGGTTTATTTTTCTTTAATAATAAATGAAGTTTCAATAAAGTAAAAACAAAGGTAATAAAATAAGTAATCCTACTCTTAATAAAATTACCTTTAGGTAGGTTTTTGATATCAAGAGGTGTCTTTAAATCCAATAAATCAATTTTATAATCTACTATTGTTTTATAGAGCTCATCCCATTCTTTAAAAACGTTAATAATTTTACAATCAATTTTAGTGTTAGAAAAATTTTTTATTGATTTAATTGAGTTAATTACTGCACTAGTTGTTGCTACATTAGATATAAATGGACACCAAAAATATACTTTCATTAATTGATAGCTTACTATAATTTTTATACTTAATAAAATTTAAAAATAAATACTTTGATAAAAAAAAATATAGTTTTTTTTTTACCCAACTTTGGTTTGGGTGGAGCAGCACAGTCAATTACCAATACTGTCATTAATCTAAATAGAGGTAAGTACAACATTTATATTTTTTGTTTAAATAATTGTGCTTATAAAAAAATATTTCTTAAAAAAAAAATAAAAATCTATGAAATTAAAAAAGAAAGAACTATATTTTCTTTTTTATTAATTAAAAAAAAGATTAAGCAAATCATTTATGAGACTAACTTAGATACTATCTTTGTATCAAATATAAATTATGCTAATATCTTAAGCATATTATTTTTATCAAATATTAAGTTTTTGAAAGTTATTACTGTTGATAGAACACCAATACAAGAGCTCAATTTTTATTACAATAATTTTTTTCTTTTAATAAAAAATATAATAATAAAACTTTTAATAAAAACTTTTTATAGAAAAGCTTCAACAAGAATTGGTAACTCAAAAACATTAAGTGATGATTTGTCAAAATTTACTAAAAGCAGCTTTCATACAATTTACCCATATACTCTAAAAAAAATTATTCCCTTTGAGAAAAAATCTTTTAATAAAAATAATGAAATAATTAATATAATTTGGGTTGGTAGATTGAGCAGAGAAAAATCCTTAGAAACATTAATATATGCTGTAGATAATTTAAAAAAAGAAAAGATTAATGTAAAAATATTTGGTGATGGACCACAAAAAAAACACTATTTAAATACAATTAATAGATTGGGATTAAATAAAAAAATAAAATTTTTTGGGTATAAAAAGAATATTAATAATTTTTTGAAAAATGCAGACCTATATGTTGGCACTTCTCTTTATGAGGGTTTTCAAAACTCTATCATAGAAGCAATAAATAATGATGTTCCCATAATATCAACAAATGCATTTGGTGGCATTAAAGATATCCTGAAAAAAAATAAATTTGGTCATTCTTATGAAGTTAAAGACTATAATTCTTTAACTAGATTAATTAAAAAATTTATTATTAACCCAAAACCATTTATAGATAAAACAAAATTAGCAAAAAAAAATTTAAAAAAATTTGAATTTCATAAAACTAATCATAAATACGAAAATATATTTGATACAATTTAACAATTTAACAATTTAATATAAAATTATGAAATCTATTCTCATTTTACTAGAATTTGTTTTTGCAAGAAAAGCTTTTTATAATATTAATATAATTTTATTAAAATTGATTATTAGATTTATTGGCTACAATAATCATTCAAACTTTAATAATAGTGGAGAGATACATTTTTTAAGAAAAATTTGTAATGAAAACCCTAAATTATGTATAGATATAGGTGCCAATGCAGGGAACTATTCCAAGTATTTATTAGAAAACAGCTCTTCGAAGATTTTAGCTTTTGAACCAATTCCACAATCTTTTAAAAAATTACAAAAAATAAAAAAGAATTACCTACATCGTTTTTTAATTTATAAACTTGGTATTGGTGAAAAAAATTCTAAAAACATCATTAATTACAATCAAAAAAATCTACAATGGGCTAATTTTAATTCTGAAGTAAATCAAATTGATTATTTACAAAAAAATAATAAAAAACTTATATGCACCTTAGTAACATTGGATAATTTTATCAAAACTAATATAAAATTATTTAATAATGGAATTGATCTTATAAAAATAGACACAGAGGGTTATGAATATGAGGTTCTCATGGGTGCAAAAAGTACAATAAAAAAGTTTAAACCTAAATATATTCAAATTGAATATAACTGGCATCATTTATTTAAAAATGTAAATTTATATTTTTTTTCTAAATATTTAAAGAATTATGATACTTATAAGATATTACCATTTAGTAAAAATCTAATGAAAATTGATCCAAAAAGACCTGAACATAATTATTTCAACTATTCTAATATTGTTTTTATTAGAAAAGAATAAATTAGATGTTAAAAACAATTATGCTTTATTATCCATCATTCGAAAATGGTGGTGCAACAAAAAATCTTATAAATATAACAAATTTTTTTATTAAAAAAAAAATAAATGTTCTATTGTTTAGTTATAGAGCTGATAGAAAAAAATTTATTAAAAATAAATATCTAACAATTATTAATACAAAACCGATTACTTTTTTTAGTTTCTTGCCAATAAGATGGAACTTGGCACTATCTTCTGTTTTTAATCTAAATTCATACATAAAAAGAAATAAAAAGAATTCAATAATATTTTCAATGCAAAGTCATATCCCAGCTATAATAGTAGCAAAACTTAACAACATTAAAATTAGTATTAGAAATTCTGAGGAACCACTAGGTGCCACATTTTATGCAGATAATAGAATCTTATCTTTTTTTGTTTTATTATTAAAAATATTTTTTTATAATTTCTCAGATCAAATTATAGCTATATCCAGGAAATCTGAAAAGTCTCTAAAGAGAATTGTATTATCCAAAAAAAAAATATTTTTAGTCTATAATCCATATTTAGATAAGATACTTAAAGTTAAAAATAAAAAAAAAAATAAATCATTTGCTATCCTGTCCAGTGGAAGATTAACAAAACAAAAGAATTTTTTTCTTTTAATAAATTCAGTAATTAATTTATCTAAAAAGTATAAGTTTATAAATTTAACTATAGTGGGCAGTGGTAATCAGTATGATATTATCAAAACAAAAACATTGCCCTACAAAAACATTAAAATTGTAGGTTGGAAACCAAACCTAAAAAAATTTTTTTCAAGGTCGAATTTATTTGTACTTTCATCTTATTATGAGGGATTACCCAATACATTAATAGAAGCAGTTAATTATGAAGTGCCATGTATTGCTACAAATGTTAGTGGTGTAGAGGATATACTCCTTAATGGTAAGGGTGGAATGATAGTGCCTAATAATAATCAAAAAGAAATGCAAAATAAAATTGAATATGCAATTAATAACCGCTCTAAATTAAAAATAATGTCCCTTATGGCAAAAAAAAAAGTGTTTAGATTTACAAAAATAAATTTATTGTTAATGGATAAACTATTCAACGACTTAAAAAAAGTTTAAAACGATTAAAATATGGATAAAATTTTAAAAGAAGATTGTGATTATATATTAAGACACACTAACATTAAAAAATTTAATAATTCTAGAATATTAATACTTGGTGGTAATGGTTTTTTTGCTACTTATATTCAGGTAGTTTTAGGGTTTGCTCAATGCAAAATAACTTCAGTTTCACTAAATAAACCAAAAGGTTTATTCAAACAAATTTATAAAAAATCTAAGATTAACTTTATTCAAATGGATTTAAATAATGAAAAAAAATTTAAAGATTTATTAAAAAAAAAATTTGATTTTATTTTTCATTGTGCAACTTATGGTCAGCCAAAAAAATGGAGTGGAAATGAATGGGGTACTATAAATTTAAATATAAATATTCTTAAATTTATTTTGGATCACTCTGTTAAATATAAATCTAAAATTTTATTTCTAAGCTCTGCATCAGTGTATGCAATACCATCAAATGGTAAAGTTATAGAGGAAGGATCTGAGCTGGGGGTTGGTAATTTTTTTAATGAAATAATTTATGCAAATTCTAAAATAATTGGAGAAAAATTATGTGAACTATATAAAAAAAAACATAACATACCTGTTTATATAGTTAGACCTGCTCATACATATGGACCTGGTCAAGATTTTCAAGATCCAAGAGTTATGCCTCAGCTTATAAAGAGAGCTTTAATTGAAAAAAAAATTTATATGTTTGATAAAGGAAAAACTGTTAGAACGTGGGGTTATATTTCCGACGTAATAATAATGTTATTAAATATTATCCAATCAGGAAAATCTTTAACATATAATGTAGCTGGTAAAGATCATTTATCAATATTTAAAGTGGCTCAAACAATTTCAAAATTAACTAAAAATATTCCTATAAAAATTATAAATAAAAACTTAAAGTTTACAAATTCAAAACCTACAATTTTAAAAGTTTCATCAAGTAAATACATAAAAGAGTTTAAACCAAAAGAAAATATTTCATTTGAAAGCGGTGTAAATAAATTAATAAATTGGAATAAAGGTTGGCAAGAAATAAAATGAAAACAAAAAAATTAATACTCAGAATTTTAACATTAGCAAACAAAGGTGGTGAAGGACATGTTCCTAGCTCCTTATCAATTTTAGATATTTTAGATACATTATATGCTAATTTTATTACTAAAAATAAATTAAACAAATTTATATTAAGTAAAGGACATGGCTGTCTTTCATTTTATGCAGTTTTAGAAAAATACAATATAGTTAAAAACCTGAACTCTTTCTGTTCATTTAATAGCAATTTTGGAGGACACCCAGATAAAAACAAAATTAAAGGTGTAGAAAGTTCAACAGGTTCTTTGGGTCATGGTTTTCCATTTGCCTGTGGAATCTCTATGGCCAAAAAGATTAAGAAAGAAAAAGGGAAAGTTTTTGCTTTGATTGGAGATGGCGAATGCAATGAAGGCACTATTTGGGAAACTTTCTTACTTGGAAGTCATCACAAGCTAGATAACTTAATATGTATAATAGATAAAAATAAATCTACAGATCGTGCACTAATGATTGACGATCTTAAAAAAAAAATTCGATCATTTAATTGGGATTGTTTTGTAATAAATGGACACAATAAAAAAATGCTAATAGAATCTGTCAAAAAACAAAGGAAAAAACCTTTGGCAATTATTGCTAATACTATTAAAGGAAAAGGTGTTTCATTTATGGAAAATAATCCAGAATGGCATCATAAAAAAATTGATAGTGAAACAATTAAAAAATTTAAATTAATTAAAAATAAATGAGAAAACAATTTATCAAAACTGTAACAAATTTATTTAAAAAAGATAAAAAAACAGTAATGCTTTTGGGTGATATTGGAGTTTTTGGCTTTAGAAATTTATTTAAATCATACCCAAAAAGAATTTATAATATTGGAATACTAGAGCAGTCGATGATTAGCATGGCAGCTGGGCTTTCAAACGAAGGTTTAAAACCAATTGTTCACACAATAGCACCATTTATTGTTAGCAGGGCCTATGAGCAATTAAAAATTGATTTTGGTTATAATAAATTGAATGGAAATTTTGTTAGTATAGGGGCCTCATATGATTACGCATCACTTGGATGTACACATCACTGCCCTGAAGATATTAATTTAATGTATAATATTCCTAATATGCAAATAGTTGTGCCTGGCAGCAGTGAGGAGTTTGATGCTCTATTCATCAAAAGTTATAATAATAAAAATCCTACTTATTTTAGATTGTCAGATCATGAGAATGAAAAAAAATTTACTGTTAAATTTGGAAAATCTAACTTTATAAATAATAATTCAAAAATAACTATTTTAGCTATTGGACCAGTATTGAACTTTGTATATCCTTTGGTCCAAAAATATGGTCTTAATTTAATTTATTTAACTACCATTAGACCATTTGACCACAACATCTTAAAAAAGATTTCAAAAAATAATAATTCAATTATTATAATTGAGCCTTTTTATAGTGGAGCTACAATTAATGAAGTTGTAAAATCAAAACATACCAAAAATATGAATATAAAAAATATATCAGTGCCTTTTAAATTTCTAACTAATTATGGAACAAAAAAACAACATGATGAAAAGCTTGGATTTTCTATTGAAAAAATAGAAAAAATGATCAAAAAACTAAATAAAAATTAATGATATAAATTGATTCTTAAGATTGTAACCTTATGTCCAAAATTAAACTAGCAGATTATGTAATTGACTTTTATTCCAAAATTGGAGTTGACAAAATGTTTATTGTATATGGTGCTGCTAATGGAGATCTGATTGATGCATTTTCTCGAAATAAGAATACAAAATATGTTGCAGTTTTACATGAAC
>MDTF01009636.1_pt1 | contig 11765 bp, 10 predicted proteins | sample 811191 | NCBI WGS metagenome assembly MDTF01 (sample SAMN05326649, study PRJNA326480) | marine metagenome | isolation source: seawater | place: Southern Ocean | collected 2011
CTGTGAGCCCAGCCGCAGAGGACTACCTCTTTATTTTCATGACTTTTATTTAATTCACCACAATAATGCGTTCTCATCTGAATTCTCTTCTAAAGTAATTATTTTTTTTGTTTAAGTTTTTTACTTGTAGGAACCACGCCCATTGAAATAACGTATTTAAGGACTTGGTCCACACTAATATCTAATTCAACAACTTTATTTTTTGGCACCATTAATGTATATCCTGATGTTGGATTGGGTGTTGTTGGCACGTATACATTGACATACTCACCTTTTATATCCTTTGTTATTATTTCATCAGGCTCTCCAGTAATAAATGCGAAAGTATATGTTCCTGCAATTGGAAATTCAATTAACACTGCCTTGCTGAATGCCTCGCCTGAACTTGAAAGTAAAGTATCGGAAACCTGTTTAATACTTTTATAAATTGACTTAACAAAAGGAAGTTTATTAAGCAATACTTCATATAAGCTAATAATTTTTTTCCCAAAAAAATTATTAGCGATGATGCCAGTAACTAATATGATAATAAATGTCAAAATAACACCAAATCCAAATACATCAGTTCCTAGAACATAATCAGGTCTTAAGGTCTCTGGGAGCAAAAATAATATTTGATCTAAGAATTTGATCAAAGAGAACAGCACCCAAAAAGTTAAAATTAGTGGGATCAGAACCAATAAGCCAGTTAGAAAGTTTTTTTTAATCATTGTTTTTTGGAATTTCAGTTTTATTTTTAGTTTTAGTTATTTTACTAGTTTTTTCATTGTCTTTCTTTGAATCTGCAGGCTCAGGTTTATTTTTAAAATCTGTCTCGTACCAGCCTGAACCTTTTAATTTGAAATGCGGTGCCGATACTTGTTTATTAAATGTTTTATTCTTGCAAGCTGGGCAACTTAATAGTGGGTCATCTGATAACTTTACAAGTACATCATCTTGATGCTCACAATGCGAACATAAATAATCATATAAAGGCATCTACTTAAACCCTCAATTAAAAGGGAATATCGTCCGGATTATTTAATATATCAAGAGCCGGCTCACCTGCTGCCCCTAGTTTTGCATCAGCTTTATTTGCCCTTTCTGGTTCTTGATTAAAATTATCATCGGAGTTGCTTGGCTCACTAGTGCGATTATTATCCCCCCCTAACATTTGCATATTATCTGCACTAACTTGTGTCGTATATCTGTCTTGACCATCTTTAGTTTGCCACTTCTGTGTTTCCAGCCTTCCTTCAAGATAAACTAATCCACCTTTTTTTAGATACTCGCCAGCAATTTCAGCTAATTTTCTATACATTACAATTCTATGCCACTCTGTTTTTTCTTTTTTCTCTCCCGAAGCTTTATCTTTCCATGAGGTGCTGGTAGCAATGCTAAAATTACAAACAGCATCACCATTGGGGAAAGTTCTAACTTCTGGATCTTGACCAAGACGACCAAGCAACATTACTTTATTAACTGATGGCATTTTTCTCTCCTATTCTTTTATTAAACTAATAACTATTTTACTCAGCTTTCATTAGTTGGTATCTTTATTAATAAAGATAAAATCAGCCAAATCATTATCAGTAAGCTACAAAATAAAAAAGTACTTTGATAGCCATAGAAATTTGCAATTAATCCGCCTAATGATCCACCGACAAATATACCTAACGATTGTGATGTATTATACACTCCTAATGCTAAACCTCTTCTTTGAATTGGTGCTAACTTACCAACTAAACTTGGCAATGAAGCCTCTAGATAATAAAACTTTAGTTTATTAATTTGAAATTATAAAATATAATATCAGGTTGCTCCTCATAAAAGAAAAAATAAATGGATTACATTAAAATTAAAGGGGCTAGAACCCATAACTTAAAAAATATTTCTTTAGACCTTCCTAGAAATAAGTTAATAGTTATTACAGGTTTATCTGGGTCTGGAAAATCATCTCTTGCATTTGACACTCTTTACGCTGAAGGGCAAAGAAGATATGTTGAATCTTTGTCAGCCTATGCTAGGCAATTTCTAGACCGACTTAATAAGCCTGATGTAGATATGATTGAAGGTTTATCGCCTGCAATCTCTATAGAACAAAAATCTACTTCGCATAACCCAAGATCAACTGTTGGTACTGTGACTGAAATCCATGACTATCTTAGGTTGCTTTACGCACGTGCAGGTGATCCTTACTGCCCTACTCACAAAATAAAACTTGAAGCACAGACGGTATCCCAGATAGTAGATCAACTTCTGTCCCTTCCAGATAATACTAAAATTATGGTGCTTGCCCCCGTAGTGAATAATCGTAAAGGAAGTCATATAGACTTAATTGATGAATTAAGAGCTCAAGGATTCATAAGAATTAGACTTGATAAAATTATTTATGAAATAGATAATATTCCAACTATAGAAAAAAATACAAAGCATCAATTAGATGTAGTAATTGATCGACTGAAAATCCATCTTGATATCAAACAACGCATTACTGAGTCAGTTGAAACAGGTTTAAAACTTGCTGATGGAAAGATTGTTACTATTAATATGGATACTGATGAAACACAGTTATTCTCTGCCAAATTTTCTTGTCCGCATTGTGAATATGCACTAACTGAATTAGAACCAAGATTATTTTCTTTTAATAACCCTATGGGGGCCTGCCCTGATTGTGACGGTTTGGGGCACAAAAACTTTTTTGATGCGCAAAGGGTCGTAGCTTTTCCACAATTACCTTTATCATCTGGAGCTATTAAAGGATGGGATAAGCGGAATCAATTTTACTATCAAATGCTAAATAATCTTGCCCAACATTATAATTTTGATCTTGAAATGCCTTACCAAGAGCTAGCAGAAAATATTCAAAATATCATTTTATATGGAAGTGGTAAGGAGCAAATAGAATTTAGTTATTTCAATGAGCAAGGAAAAATTAGCTCAAAAAAACACTCATTTGAAGGAATAATAAATAATTTTAAAAGGCGTTATCAAAAAACTGATTTGAGTAGTGTTCGTGATGAATTAGCAAAATATCTAAGTAATCAAGAATGTCCTTTATGCAATGGGACTCGATTAAGAATTGAAGCAAGAAATGTGTTAGTTGGAGACCTAAATCTACATGAAATTTGTAAGTTACCACTTAAAAAATCTCTAGAATTCTTCAATGAATTAAAATTATCAGGTTTTCGAGCACAAGTTGCCAGCAAAATAATTCAGGAAATAAAAAAAAGGCTTAATTTTTTAATAGATGTCGGGCTTGATTATTTATCTCTTTCAAGGTCTGCGGAGACCTTATCAGGTGGTGAAGCACAAAGAATAAGATTGGCATCACAAATTGGTAGCGGCTTAACAGGGGTAATGTATGTTTTAGATGAGCCATCTATCGGACTCCATCAAAAAGATAATGATAAGCTCCTTCAGACCCTGAGAAATCTTAGAGACATAGGAAATACTGTAATTGTAGTTGAGCATGATTATGATGCAATTATGACGGCTGATTATGTTGTAGACATTGGGCCTGGTGCAGGTGTTCACGGAGGTAAAATTGTTGCTCAAGGCATTCCTCGTGAAATCGCTAAAAATAAAAATTCTCTAACTGGTCAATATATAAGTGGGCAGAAAAAAATTACAGTATCAAAAAAAATAAAATCTCCTGATAATTCTTTTTTCAAAATTACAAAAGCTTCAGGTAATAATTTAAAAAATATTACTTTAAATCTTCCTATAGGTCTTTTTACATGTGTTACTGGTGTTTCTGGTAGTGGAAAATCAACACTTATAAATAACACGCTTTATAACGCTGTTGCAAAACATCTTTACCGCAGTAATTTAGAGCCAGCAGGTCATGAAGATATAGAGGGATTTGATTTCTTCGATAAAGTTGTAGATGTAAACCAAAGTCCAATCGGAAGAACTCCAAGATCTAATCCAGCCACTTACACCGGTTTATTTACGCCGATAAGGGATCTTTTTTCTAAAGTTCAGGAAAGTAAAATAAGGGGATATAGTCAAGGAAGATTCTCATTTAACGTAAAAGGTGGGAGATGTGAGGTATGTGAGGGTGATGGAGTAATTAAAGTTGAAATGCATTTTTTACCAGATGTTTATGTTGAATGCGATTCTTGCTATGGGCATCGTTACAATCGTGAGACGCTTGAAATATTTTATAAAGGTAAAAATATTCATAATATTTTGAGTTTTACTGTAGAAGAGGCTCATGAATTTTTTATAGCTGTGCCAACAATTGAGCGAAAGCTGAAAACACTTCTAGATGTTGGGTTGGGATATATTAAATTAGGACAAAATGCAACGACTCTATCTGGTGGTGAGGCTCAAAGAGTTAAATTAGCATTAGAACTTTCAAAAAGAGATACTGGAAAAACGCTTTATATCTTAGACGAACCAACAACAGGTTTACATTTTGCAGATATACAGCTATTGCTTAACGTTTTACATCAGTTAAGAGACAATGGAAATACGTTAGTGGTAATTGAGCATAATTTAGATGTAATTAAAACTGCTGATTGGATTATTGATTTAGGTCCAGAAGGAGGTGATGGTGGTGGAGAAATAATAGCAGAAGGACCGCCTAAAAAAATTATATCCAACAATAAAAGTTTTACTGGTAAATACCTGAAGGGGTATTTATAAATTTTTTATAGATGCTTCAATATTTTTTGTCGATGGTGCTAACTGATGCCAAATATTAAAACTTGCTGCTGCCTGCTCGACTAGCATCCCAAGTCCGTCGTATACCAAATCAGTTTTCTTATAAGCTTTTTTCATAAATGGGGTTTCGAACCCATACATCATTTCATAACAAGCACCTTTATTATTTAAACAATTAAAAATAATATCTGATAGGGGCGAATCTTGGCTATTTAAAGATGAAGATGTAGCATTTATGATTAAATCAAAATAAAATTTGTTAGGAAAATTTAAATCTATTACCTCTAAAACAACTTGGTTTTTTTTAGCAAAAAAGTCCCAATATTTCTTCATTTCAATTGCTTTAGTAAAAGTTCTATTAGTTAAGAAAATTTTCTGTGGTTTTCTTTGAATAAGATCGTAAAGTGCTCCATTTGCAGCCCCGCCTGCTCCAACTAAAAAAATATTTTTATCTATAATATTAATTTTTTTATTAGACAAATCATTTATTAGACCCCTACCATCAGTTGAATCTCCAATAATATTGTTATTTGAAAATGTTATTGTGTTGACTGATTTACATAATGATGACCTTTCTGAAAGCTCATCACAAATATCAAAAGCTAAATTTTTCAATGGAAGAGTAATGTTTAGTCCGCAATAGCCTTCATTTTTTAAAAAATTAATCTTCTCCAAAAAATTATTCGGATTGATGTCAAATTTTTTATACTCTAAAGTAATCAAGAATTCTTTTGCAAATAAAAGGTGTATCTGGGGTGAAAGGGAGTGCGATATCGGATGCCCCAGAACTGCGAATTTCTTTATTTGTTTTTTCATTTAATTATTATAGACAATAAAAAAATATCAAGAGAAATATTTTATGCATTATAATAGTGCAATTATTAATTAAAAATGCATTATAATAGTGCATATATTATTTATTTAATGTGTTTTATAAGCAAATCTGTTGTTTTAGCGAAATAAATATTGGCATGAAATTGTGCTTTATATAAAATACCTAGATTAACTAATTTTGAGGAGTTTTAGTATGGCTGCCGCTGATGTAATAAAAAAAATTAAACAAGAAAAGATTAAGTTTATAGATCTACGTTTTACTGATACAAAAGGGAAAGAGCAGCATGTAACAGTGCCAGCTTCAGCCTTTGATAAAACTAAATTTACAGATGGGCACGCCTTTGATGGTTCTTCAATTGAAGGGTGGAAAGGTATTAATGCTTCTGACATGTTGCTTAAGCCAGATCCTAATACAGCTAATATCGATCCATTTATGGAAGAGAAAACTCTAATCTTAACTTGTAACGTTGAAGACCCAACGGATGGTAAAGGTTATGATCGCGACCCTCGAACGATAGCAAATCGTGCTGAAAAATATCTTACAACAACTGGCATTGGCGATACTATTTACTTCGGGCCTGAGCCTGAGTTTTTTGTGTTTGATTCAATCACGTGGAGTTCTGGGATGAATGGATCCTCAGTAAATATAAGTTCGGAAGAAGCAGAATGGGACTCTAATAATGAGCATGATGGCGGCAATGTTGGGCATCGCCCAAGAGTTAAAGGTGGTTACTTTCCAGTACCTCCTGTAGATTCACTTCAAGATCTGAGATCAGAAATGTGTTTAACTCTAGAAGAAATGGGAGTTCCTGTTGAAGTTCATCACCATGAGGTAGCAGGGGCAGGTCAAAATGAAATTGGAACTAAATTTTCTTCGTTAACACAAAGAGCAGATTGGACTCAAATCCTTAAATACGTTGTCATGAATACAGCGCATAGATTTGGTAAAACAGCGACCTTTATGCCAAAACCAATTTTAAATGATAATGGAACAGGTATGCATGTTCACCAATCAATTTGGAAGGGCGGGAAAAATATGTTTGCTGGGAGCAAATATGCCAACCTAAGTGACACTGCTCTTTATTATATTGGTGGAATTATTAAGCATGGTAAAGCATTGAACGCGATAACTAACCCATCAACAAATTCATATAAACGACTTGTGCCTGGTTTTGAAGCGCCGGTTATGCTTGCGTATTCTGCGAAAAATAGATCTGCTGCAATTCGGATTCCATACGTATCATCTGATGCAGCTAGACGAATTGAAGTCCGATTCCCAGATCCAATGGCAAATCCATATTTAGCTTTTAGTGCTTTAATGATGGCTGGTCTAGACGGTATTCAAAATAAGATTCACCCAGGTGAGGCTGAAACAAGAGACTTATATGATTTAACATCTAAAGAGGAATCAAAAATACCTCAAGTTGCTGCAACCTTACCAGAAGCTCTTGAAGCTTTAAGAGTAGACAGAAAATTCTTAACTGCAGGTGGAGTTTTCTCTGATGATTTTATTGATAGCTTTATTGATTTAAAAATGGAAGAGGTTACTCGCTTAAGAATGACGCCTCACCCAGTTGAGTTTGATATGTATTACAGTTTATAAATTTTAAAAAAGGGTGGATTTTAATCCGCTCTTTTTTTAACTAAAATTGATATGCACTAATATTGTGCGGAAAAAAGGAAAGGTTGAAAAGCTTTAATGTAGCTAAAAAAATAGCCATTTGAATTTATAGTATTTATCGTGCTTATTAAAGCTATATGGAACTTACAAGAAAATGGAACCGGGTTGATGAAAAATAATTTAAAAGGAATGGAATACTTAGCCGCTGCAGTATTAGTCTGTGATAAAGATTTAATGATTAAGTATATAAATCCAAGTGCGGAAATATTATTTGAATTGAGCTATGAAAAGGTAGTTAATCAAAATATTAGTTTATTTTTTGAAGAAATTAAATTCTTTAAGGATGCCTTAACTCAAGCCAAGTCTAAACAAAGTTCTTATCGTGAACATGAATATTTTATTAAGGCAAAGCAAAATAAAACAATCTGTGTGAGCTTTACAATCTCACCAATCGAACATGAAGAATTTGACTTTATCGTAGAGTTTGTTCAAATGGATCAGCAATTAAGAGTAGCTCGTGAAGAAAGAATGTTTATTCAACAACAAGCAAATTCGGAATTATTAAGAAACTTGGCTCATGAAATAAGAAACCCTCTTGGAGGATTAAGAGGGGCAGCCCAGCTTTTAGAAAAAGAATTAAAAGAAAAAGAATTAAAAGAATACACGCAAATAATAATTAATGAAGCAGATCGACTCCAGAACTTGATGAATAAATTATTAATCCCTCATCAGTTACCTGTATATAAAAAAACTAATATTCATGAGGTTTTAGAAAGAGTTCGTAGTTTAATATTGTCAGAATTTTCAGAGAACTTAAGCCTAACTAGAGATTATGATGTAAGCCTGCCTGAATTTATTGGTGATAGAGAAAAACTAATCCAAGCTGTCCTAAATATTGCAAGAAATGGAGTGCAGGCAATGCTTCATGAAAATCCAAAAGAAGAGATGAGTCTAAATTTTATTACTAGAGCAGAAAGTCAAATTGTTTTTCATAAAAAGAAACATACGACAGCAATACGACTAGATATTATCGATAATGGCCCAGGAATTGATAATGAATTATTAGATAAAATATTTTACCCATTATTTTCTGGAAGAGAGAATGGTTCTGGGTTAGGCCTTTCGTTAGCTCAAAATTTCATAACACATCATAACGGTATGATAGATTGCTCTAGTACCCCTGGTAGTACAAAATTCTCTATTATTCTTCCCATTGAAAATGATTTAAAAATTAATGAGGCAGTCAAATGAAAAAGGTTTGGGTACTAGATGATGATAAATCTATACGTTGGGTATTTGAAAAAGCATTGTCAAGGGCAGATATACCTTGCCAATGTTTTAGTAATACAAATGAGGCAATCAATCAATTCAACCACGAAACACCCTCTGTTATATTAAGTGATATTAGAATGCCTGGGGAGTCTGGAATTGACTTTTTAACGAAAGTTAAAGAAAAGTTTCCAAACATACCAATTATTATTATGACTGCTTATTCCGACCTCGATACTGCTGTCTCTGCTTTTCAAAAAGGGGCTTTTGAATATATTGCCAAGCCTTTTGATATAGACAAAGTATTAGAAATTATAAATCAAGCATTAGAACAAACCATTCAAAGGGATATAGATTCTAATATGCCAGTTGATGATCTTCCTGAAATTATAGGTCAAGCACAATCCATGCAAGAAGTATTTCGTGCTATTGGAAGATTAAGTAATTCAAATGCTACTGTACTTTTAAATGGCGAATCTGGGTCAGGTAAAGAATTAGTTGCAAATGCAATACATAAAAATAGTGATAGAAAAGATTCTCCTTTTATCGCTATAAATACTGCAGCAATACCAAAAGACCTCCTTGAAGCAGAGTTATTTGGATATGAAAAAGGATCATTTACTGGAGCTCAAAATCTTCGTAAAGGTAGATTTGAGCAATCGGATGGTGGGACATTATTTCTAGATGAAATTGGTGATATGCCAATGGAGCTTCAAACAAGATTATTAAGAGTTTTAAGTAATGGGCAGTTTTATAGGATAGGTGGTCAGGATTCCATTAATATTAATGTAAGAGTAATTGCTGCTACCCATCAAAACTTAGAAGAATATGTCAAGGATGGAAAATTTAGAGAAGATTTATTCCATAGGTTAAATGTAATTAGAATTACCGTGCCTCCATTAAGGAAAAGAATTGAAGATATCCCTATATTATCTAAATATTTTTTATCTAAAAGTGCAAATCAATTAAATGTAGCGACTAAATTTTTATCCAAAGAAGTTTTAGAGTACTTTAATAATCTACAATGGAGAGGAAACGTCAGGCAATTAGAAAATGTATGTCATTGGCTAACTGTAATGTCTCCTGGAAATCAAATAATAGTAAGTGACCTACCTTCTGAGCTCAAAGACGAGCCTCTAAACTCTATTAATGGTGCTGATGAATGGCAAGAGAATCTAGCTAGGGACTTATCGAGACAATTGCTAGATGGCACATTAAATTTACATAAATTTTTTATAGATCAAGTTGAAAAAACTATAATTGAAAAAACTCTTGAACATACTAAATATAGAAAAATTGAAGCTGCAAGCTTGTTAGGTATTGGCAGAAATACTATCACTAGAAAAATTAAAGAGCTTAAAATTTTAAAATCATAAACTTAATTCCTGATTGATTGACTTAGCTATTTTTTCAAAGATTGTCCCCCATCCATCGAGAGCTTCTGCTCTAAAAATTTTAATACTTGGATACCATATACTTTCAGCTCCTTCATCATGCCAATACCAAATTCTTCCTCGAGAAAACGGAATATAAAGAAAAGTTTTTATACCCAATGCACCTGCTATATGGGCGGTAACATTACTTGATGTAACAACAATATCGCAATTTTCTACCAATGCAGTTAAGTCATCAATATCTTCACATTTATCAATGCCTTCATATTCTTCAATTCTTATATTATTCACCTCTAGAAGTTCTTTTTTTTCTATAGCAGTCCTACCTAAATGAACTTTTTTTTCATATTGTAAATCGATAAATCTAATACCTTGAAGAGAAAATATCGGAAGTAAATTTTTGAGCTGAGCAGTTTTATGCCTTCCTTCCTGAGCCTCACTTTTCCATGAAATCCCGCAAATAATATCTTTGCCTTTTTTGAGTTTATCTTTTATTTCATTAATTTTATTATTATTTGGTTTTAAGTAAGGTATATTTTTTTTTGGAAATTCAGCTATATCTTGACGAACATATTTTCCTAAACTCATCCAATATATCCCTTTATCAAAAAGATTAAGATCGTATTCAATTATAACTTCATGTTTATTTTCTCTTAATGAATAAAATTGTATGTCTGGAAAAGATCTTTGAAAAAGCTCAGTCAAACGATAATCTACCTCGGCACTAATATGTTTATATTTTTTATGGAATTCTTTTAGCATGCCAAGACTCAGAATTACATCTCCTATTCCGGCATCATGTAATATTATTATTCTTTCATTAGTTTTTAACTCTTTTTTACCAGCATCAATCTTAAAATAATTTTTAAGCATATCGTGTCTTTTGGTTACATCTGCCTCATTCTTTATTGGAATTCTTGCTTCATGATGCTCCCAACCTTCTCTAAAAAGTTTTTTTGTTAAGTACAACATGCTTAAATTGAGTTTAGCTACATCCTGATATGGTTTTTTAATTAAAACCTTTTTTAAAATCTTAACTGGCTCTTCATATTTTCCTTCATAGATTAAGCATGATGCATAATCTATTATTGGTGCTTGAGCATCTGGGACTAATGTCATTAATTTATTATAAATAAGTTTGGCTTCACTATAATTACCAATTGCACTTAAACATCCAGCTATTTTATTCATACATTCAATATGTCCTGGATCAATCTTAAGTGCTTTTTTCAATACCTTTATAGCTTCTTCATGATATTTTGTTACATGCAATACCAAACCATAATCAAATAATCTTTGAAATTTTTCTGGGCTTAGTTTTAATGCATAGCCATATGAATCTAATGCTCCTGGTTGATCAGCAATTGCCATCTGTGCGTCACCTAGTAGTTTGTATATTTCTGAGCTGTTAGGTTTAATTTTAATTATCTTGTTATATATTTTTATGGCATTGCCATATTCCTTTAAAGCTACATACGCAAGTGCTAAGTTTTGATAATCACCAACTACTGGCTCTATTTGTTTAAAAGATCTTAGGAACATATCGATCGAGTTTTCATATCTTTCTTTCATTAAATATATTATTGCTAAATGAGAAAGCGCAGGAAAATTTGTATTATTAATTTTTAGAATAGCTTCATAAACTATAATTGCTTTATCGAATTCTTTTGCTTTAATTAAGCTCCGCCCTTCATTGATTAGTGTATTAAGATTTTTTTTAGCCATTTTTATAAATTTTTTTTAATATTTATTATTTTATACGATTTAAAAAATAAGAAACAAAAAAAACGGCATCCGAGGATGCCGTTTTTAAATAAATCTACTACTTGTCAAACTTCTACTAAGAATAAATTCCTAGAAGAATAAAATTGCACCAAGAGACATTGAATCATTCTCTGTTGAATTTGAGCTATCTTGACCAGTTGACTCTGTTGAATTGTACTCAGCAACTAAATTCAGATGCTTAGTTAATGGATGATATGCACCCACTGTCCAAC
>MDTF01010352.1_pt1 | contig 11764 bp, 4 predicted proteins | sample 811191 | NCBI WGS metagenome assembly MDTF01 (sample SAMN05326649, study PRJNA326480) | marine metagenome | isolation source: seawater | place: Southern Ocean | collected 2011
TAGAATAATGGATCAACGTAGCAATAATAATAAAGATCGTATGGTGTTTGGAAGCTGTAATGTGGATTACGACCTCTGGTGTAAAGATGGGAGTAGAAAAATTGAAAAATTCTTGAACTTGCTCTATTTATATATATATAACTAAACAATTTTATATCAAGTGTATTATCTGACTTTGACCACAAGAGACAGATTGCTTCAAGATAACTTTTCTATTGAAAATCTTGGTTCTTTAATCTAACAATTCATCCCACATTACAAAAACTAGACTGATACTTCCACAACTTGTGGTCGTCGTCGCGATCTCCTCTATTGCTTTGATAAATAATCTTTTCCCGCCTTTAACATCCATCCTTTGAATCAATATCTCTCAAATCCACATCCAAATCATCACAACAATACAGTACCAAACATATCTCACCACACTCAACACAACCACTCAGCCCAACCCACAAAATGTCCCTCCGCACGATCAAAGCACGTTCATTGGGTCGTCTCGAACTTTTAGAATGGGTCAACACCTTACTAGACGCAGATTACTCCAAAGTAGAACACCTAGGTGACGGAGTAGCCTACATGCAAATTTTAGACGCAATCCATCCCAACCTTCTTGTTCCCTTACACAAAATTAATTTCAATGCCAGAACTGAAAACACTAAAATTTCTAATCTAAGAGTTGTTCAACACGCTTTAGAAGCACACGGTATCAAAAAAGAATTACCGATCAAACAAATGGCTAAATGTAAATTTGCAGACAACATAGAAATGTTACAATGGTGCTACGCTTTTCTTCACACTAAATATCCCGATGCCAATACCTTGTACAAAGCACGGTTAGCACGTGAAGAAGCTATGACTTATCAAGAACGGGCAAGAGATAATCGAAGCGGTAAAAAAAGTAAAAAAGGCAAAAGGAAAGGTAACATCAGGAATACCAGTCATAACAGTAACACAGGCACCCATGGAAATAGTACCAGAATGACGACACCCGATAGACATCCACGAAGAAGTCCCAACAATAGTAACAGTGGTGGTCGTAGTGGTCATAGTCATCGTACTACACCACCTTCGTTCGGCAGTCCTAAAAGTGATCCGGATAGTCCAGATGGAAATGGTATGGTAAATTTAAATTTAATCTCCTCCAATTCATTCAACAATTCCTTAAAACCAGGATTGTCCCGAAGTCCACCCGACGATGTGATCTTGGGTGGCAGTCCCGAAAGCATTGAACGAATGAAAAGTATTGGTGGAAGTGGACGTGGAAATAATGACATTGGTAGAAAAATCTTAAATTCAACACCTTCGGATAAGTATGGTATAGGAATAATGGAAAGGAGGAGTAGTGGAAATGGAAGAGGTGGAAATGGTAGTGGTGGTAGTGGTGGTAATAGTAATAGTGGTGGTGGTAGAGGTGGTAATGGTAGAGGTGGTAATGGGGGTGATGGTGGTGGGCTGAACGGGCATGTGAATAATACTCCTACTGATGAATCGTTGCATGCTTCTCGAATACCAGTGTCATCTTCTTTTTTTTCAAATTTGTACGGGAATAGTAATCGTGGTGATGACGGTGGTAATGATGAAATGAATGCAGATAGATCTATCAGTGACAGTAGTTTAACAGCAGGTTTAATGAATGAAATGATGACGAACAACAGTACGAGTAACAATTCTTTTATCCATCAATCCATGAGTACTAGTTCTATACCACAACAACAACAACAACAACAACAACAACAACAACAACAACAACAACAACCAAAAAGTCCAGTTCAATCGATGAATACTAAAGAATTATTATCTAAAATGGAAAAACAATTAATTACATCTAATGTCTCTGGTGGATTTATAGAACGTCTGGAAGCAGCTGTACGAGAATCTAGTCCAGACAGAAAGACATCAAAAAGGACACCTACACAAAACACTGCCAATAATCAAATAAATCATAGTGGTACACGACAGAATGAAAGTGGTGCAAAACGAAATGTATCATCTGTAGATAGAAAAGAAAAAGAAGCAAGAATGCGTGCAAATTCAAGAAAACAAATATTGTCATTAAAAATTATAGAATTAGAAAATGAATTGACGAAAGACTTGTTGTCGCAAAAAAAATTAGAAGACAATGTAGAAAATGTACGTGTGGAAAGAGATTTTTATTACGATACGTTGCGTGAAATTGAAAATGAATTGAATGAGACAATCACAAACATGCCGGAATTGAAAAGTACGACAACAGCTTTGGAATTGTTATCGATTTTAGAGAGTCAAGAGTTGTGAGTAGAGAGTAGTGTATGTACCACACATACACACACACACGTCTGTGTAGTACAATACACACGTAGTCACGTAAAGATCATCAACAAAGTCGTGTAGTAGTGTGTGTACATTCATGTACATACAAGTGTGTGTCTGCTACTGCTACAGTCGTACCTTCTACCTAGGAAGGTACATTAATTAGTAAACTAAATGTTATCAATTTTTTATATCAATTATAAATTATATGCAATTATGTACAACCTCAATTAAATTCTACCTTGTGGTAATCTTCATCATCACTCTCCTCCTCCTCTTCTTCCACTTGTTTCCTTTTTACCTCTTCTTCTTTTCTACAAATCTCAATTGCCTCTACTGACCTAATTGATCTATCATCTACCACACCATCTTCACTACCATCACTATCTGTCACCACTTGACTTTCACGAAAGATCACCCAATTCTTTACAAAACCTTTCAAATGACTAGTTATATTATTATCACGTATCGGTAAACTTTCCAAAGGTGCTTTACTTTTCCTTAAACTATCCGCTAATGCCGACGCACTAATATTTGTCAATCCCACATTATTTAATTTTAATGTTGTAATCGGAACTCGTGTCGTAATTAAAGTATTTGCAATAGCTAAACCACCTGTATCTCTAATACCAACATTGTTGTTGAGATTTAAATGTTTGAATCGTTTTGTTTTACTACGATCCAACGCCCAACACAATTCAATAATACCTACATCAGTTATTTTATTGTCACTGAGATCTAAATTTCTCAATGGATGATACGATGAAAATTGACGTAATATTAAAGCAAATCTTATTAAACCATCATCACCAATTTGGTTGCAGGACAGGTTGACACGTTTCAAAGGCATTCTAGCTTTTCCTCGTTTGGTTTTTGATTTGTAATTGGAGTGCATGACATTGTTTGTGTCACTGTCATTCATTTTACTTTCATATTTATCTTGTTGATTGTTGTCTTTGTCTTTGTCGTAATCTTCTACGTCTCCCGCCATAACACTAAATGCTTCTGAAATTTCTATCATACCATCATCACCAATACTATTAACACTAAGATCTAAATATTCCAAAGGCAATCTTCGTTTTAGAAACGATCCACCACTATTCAGTGCCCGTCTTTTCAAAGAATTGGCTAATGCAATGACACCTTTATTACTCAGTTGGTTTTTACTGAGACCTAAACGACGTATCGGTGCCGACGTAATTTCTAATGCTTCACCGAGTAATTTTACTCCTTGTGGACCCATATTGATGGACCACAAATTCAAATCAGTCAATGGTACATTTGTAAATTTCAAAGCTTGTGCAATAGACATGATTCCTTTGCGACCAATGCCATGACTGCCTTTAAACATTGATATTCGACGACGTAAAGGTGTAGCTCCATCATTGTGATATAAATCGATAGATGTTAATTTCAAACAAGAAGTATTCTCTGGTAGTTTTTTCTGTTCTTTTTGTTCCTTTTGTTTGTGTGTTTTAGTTGTACCTTTATTTCTGTCTCTTTTTTTTTTGATAACAGTTTCATTCATTTTACTTTCAAACAAATCACATTGGTCTTCTTCGATATCCGATTCATCTGTTGTCTCAATTAATCTCTCTTGTGTTTCGTTCCGTGTTATCGTATTCGTCTTAGTCTCATTCGTGTTAGTACTACCCAACAACAACAATTCTGAAAATATTTTAGCAGCTTTACTAGTTAATCGATTGTATCCCAATCCTAATGATTTCAATTTGGGTAAATGACCTTCTTTCAAAACAGCAAATATCCTTTTAGCACCGCTATCTGTTATACTATTGGAACGTAAATCTAAAATTTGTAACGGTGTTTTTGTTTTTTTTAAAGCGTTGCATAGAATTTTTAATCCTTTGTCACCTACAATACATCTGGTTAAATACAAACCACGCAAAAAAGTATGATCAATTAATTCCACTGCTATTTTATTCATGTCAAGAAATCTAGCTCGATCTGGATCAACACGATGTTCCATCGATACATATCTTTCAGAGGGTGGAAACATATTAGTTGCTTTTTCGTATGCTAGATCAGCAGCTACACGATCCATTCTTTTCTTATTGGTCCATGCTTTACGACTAGGCGGTCGAAACCTACGTTGCCATTTTAATTTATCAAAACCGCGTGGCTTTTTCCACATCCATTCTTCTAATAATTTGGCACGATATTCATTAAATTCTTGTTTTAATGCTTCTAATTGTGCTGCTTTTTCTGAAGAAGTAACTATTTGAGAGTTGCGTTTGCGTTTAGATTTCGTTTTTTTTTTGGAAGTTGTTATTGATGACTTGTCTTTTTGGTGATGGTGATTTGATTTTCTACGGTTTTTGCGTAGGGTATCTGGAGTTTTGTTGCTTGACATGTTACCTGTCGCTGACTAGTAGTGACACATGTTTGTTTTCCGTGTCGTGTTTGTACCAAATACAGTAACAAACAAAAAATCAGCTCTTCTGAAATTCTTGGCTTGAAACCACCAAGAATCGTTGTTGGCAAAAGCAAACTTTTTGTAAAACGCGTAACGGCGCGGCAACTAGATACAATGGGCAGTGCTGCGTAATGGGAAGTATTATAGCAGTTCATCGAAAAGTAGCACCTGAACCAATTGAATCAAAATACGAAGCACATCAAGAAACCAATGAATATGAATCGGAAACTACTACCTTGGAATTTGTTTTATGCGCTCATGATATCGCAGCGTTAGGTATTACAACATTAACTATAACATCAAAAGATATTCTACAACAAACCCGTCTGATAATTGAATCATTGGCTAAAAAACATTCCCATTTAATACAAGATGGACGATTTTTATTTCTATTGCCAGATGACACTCTTTGTCAACGTGGTTGGGAATACGATTACAAAACATATAATGCTGGATGGAAACGTGCTGGAGGTCTACGTCTTGTTGTCGTTTCGGATCGTCCACCGGAAAAAAACAAAAACAATCAACCAGAAGAAGAAAAAAAACCAACACCAAAGATTATTTATTCCGATTTAGCTTCCACTCCGTCATCACCACCTTCTATCATGGGACGACCACTTCTTACACCTAGTGGTAGCAATACACATACATTAACAGGTGGTGGCAGTGAAATATTAAGAGCATTGAAAGAAGAAGAAAGTGTATTACGACATCAAGAAGCCCTACAACACATCAATGATGAATTTCAAAAAGAGAAAGAATTGGCATATGAATTGGAAACAAAACGTAAACAAGAAATGTCATATACAAATCCACAACATGTTTTAGAATTGGTCCAACATTTTCAAAATATACTACATCCATACGATACATCGAAAGAAATAGCATGGCGTGCAATACATTTTCATGGTGGAACACGACAATGGTATTTAGATCGATTTGATACATGGTGTCGTTTCTATCACAATAATACTAATGATGAAACTGAACAAGCAAATACTTCTGTATCTTCTACACCACCAATTGGTATATTACGGGCTTCAGCAGGAAGTGGTAAAACTTGTCTCGTTTGTCGTCTTTCACAAATAAGACCATACGATGTGGTTGCACTTCATTTATGTAAACATGATGATATAACAACGACAGCTCCCAAACAAATTGTCCGCAATTTGTCGTATCAAATTGTGAGTGCGGCTTCAAAAATATTATTGGGTCAAACTGGTGAAAATGGTGGGGATCCGTCGTGGCCAACATTAGGTAGATATATGGATGCTTTAAATCGTGAAATAAATTCGTTGAGAAAATGTGATTTAGACAGCGATAGTTTGTGTTTAAAAGAATTGTTTCTACGATTAATAGTATCACCATTGTTGTCCACTTCAGCACCAATTGATGGTAGAAAAAGAGTATTGGTTGTAGATGGCATTGATTTGTGTCCTGTTTTGTTGCAATGTATATTAGACTGTGCTGAATCGTTACCAAAATGGATTGGTATATTTGTAACAACAAGAACAGAATGTAAACACATTGAACATATATTATTAAATTGTGGAAATGAATCAAATTCAAAAGTAGAACAAGACGAACAAGATGAAGATGAAAAAATTGAAGATGAAGCAGACGAGAAAGTGGAAGACCTCCATACAACAGTAGCAATGTTGGGATTTGCCATTGAATTGAATGCTATGGATGTACGTGTAGTACTTCGACATGCTTTACGAAATTCACCAATGTATGGTAAAGCAGGTGGTGAATCTGTAGCAACTACATCAACAGTATTAACAAGATCGGTCACAGCAAGAGAAGAAAAAATACAGGAAGAAAACAATAATGAAATCAATGACACTGAAAATAACAGTTCACCATTAGATCTAGGTGGTGGTTCATCCGTAGTGGAAGCAACAGATGCTTTGTTAGACGAAGCAGTCGCCATTTTATGGAGCAAATCAGAAGATTCAATGCTTGTATGTTCATTTATGATAGAAAAAATAAGACGTCCATCGTCTGAAACATCGTCTAAAAGCAATACAGTTACAAATGAATCTGTGTGGAAAAATGAAGATGATACCAAAGGTAAAAGTCCTGGAACAATATGGCTGCGTGAATTAATGGAGTATCCATCCCGCCTTCACGAATGGTACACGGTTACACTTTGTGAATTACTAGATTTAGATAATGACGATGCTGAAATAGCAGCTAAAAAAAAAGAAATAGAAGACAAAGAAAAGCAAATAGAAGAAAGGAAAGAAAAAATTGTAGAATCAAAAATAAATTCGAAAACAAATTCAATATCGAAACCAATCTCAATCAAACCTTCTGCAACAATAGAAGCTTTGTCATCAGAAAAAAAACAACCACCACAACTACAATCACGACAACTCACACCTACACTTCGGTGTCTTCATTTGTTGGCTGTAGCAAGAGAACCATTACATGTTCAAGCAGTAGAAAGTATGTTGAAATGTACAATAAACGAAAGAAAAATACTATCTGCCAGATTATCTTATTTATTTCCTATTCATAATAAAAGAATGCATTCAGTCCATCGTGGATTTACAGAATGGCTCATGGGAGAAACAGATGCGAATGGCAACGAACAAAAAGACGATGACAACAACACAGATGATGATCAAGCAATTGGAATCAAAGTAGAAGAACTACCTTTTGAACGTTCTTTTAAAAGAATGGAATTAGAAATTCAAATCACGTCGTTGTGTTTACATTTATTGGAAACAGCTACAGAATCTTCGTTAATTGAGATATGTAAAAATTATGCGTTAGATGCATTGAAACGAGAAAAAGAAAAAGCAGAAAAAGACAAAGCACGTGCTAAACTTGTAGCTAAACGAAAGAAAGACAAAGCCAATGGTATTGATTGGAAAAAGAAAGAAAAAGAAAAAAGAACAGCAATTGCAGCAGCAGGAGGAACACCGAATCAAAAGGAACAGGAAGAAGAAGACGACGAAGATGTACCATTAGTATGGCGCAATGAAGCACATTTTTATGCATTGCGACATCTACATCCATGTTTGTTGATTCAAAATAGAATAACAGAAGCTAGGTCACTTGCGTTGAATTTTCAATGGATGTTAGCACGTGCTGTAGAAGGTCCAGCATTTGCAGTAGTTGAAGCATTGGAAGGTGTGTTAATAGCTGAAGGTGTTAAAAGTTCTAAAATGAGTGCATCAAACAGTAGATTAGAAGGAACCACGGATGAAGCAGTTGAATTAATAGCGAGTGCATTAAGATTGTCGCTGAGAAGCATCTATGTGGATCCTTGGCAACTTCCCAGCCAATTAGTAGGTCGATTGTTGGGACATGCAGCAGCAGCAAAAGAAATTGCTTTGTTATTACAAGGTGCACGATCGTTTTCGGGAAGATTGCCAAGAAAATTATGTACGCAACACGAAAAAGTCTCAGAAAAAGAACCGTTAAAAGGTAGTGCAGTAGGTGAAGGTTTAGAAGGTGGTTGGTGGTGTCCTGTGTCCTCGTCGTTGAAAACACCAGGTGGCCCATTGCTGTGTACATTGACTGGACATGCGGGTGGTATTAATTCCGTTGCATGGTGTCCTGGTAATAACAATGGCAATATGATTGTTTCTGTTGGTAGAGACGGACAAACAAGACTGTGGAATTTAGATTCAGGACCGAATTCAAGACTATTAATTACAGATGAAGGCAATGCAAAAAATATCAATGAGATGAATGGTAGTGGTATAAATGGTAATGATATGAATGGCAATGGTATGATTGACAGTGGTGCCAATGGTAACGATAGTACTATTGCAATACGTGGGAATAACAATCAAAAAATCAATATTACAGATAACAAAACTATGCGTGCAACTTGTTTTTCACCCGACGGTCTATGGATAGCGACGGCTTGCGACAATGGTATAATTAACATATGGAACGCAGCGAGTGGCCGATGTGTCAATCGTTTAATAGGACATCGCGATGCAGTCGTGGATGTGCAATGGTCAGCAGATGGTCAAAAAATATTAACAGGTAGTTCCGATTGGAAAGTAAGAATGTGGTGGCCAAACATACATGGAAATGTAACTGCAAAACAAGAAGAAGAACAAGAAGAACAAAGAGAACAACTCGTTGAAAGCAAAAAAGAAGAAGAAAAAAAAGAAAACAATGATAACGATGACTACAATGAATGGAGTGAAGACGATAGTTATGAAGAAACAGAAGAAGAAGCACGCGAAGAATTGTTGTATCAGATTCAAGAAGCCAAACGAGAATACAGAATGCAGAAAGGATTAAAAGTTCCGGTATCCATGCAACAAGCATATAAAGCAGCTTGGAAAGATTTAGTGTTGCAAGAAAAGAATTTATCGAAGACATTTGAAAAAAAAAGAGAAAAAGCAGGACAAAAATTATTAGATGAGCAACATGCAATGGAACAATTGCGATTAAAGAAACTAGCGGCTACGCAAGACACAGATGCTATGGGTAAAATACCATGGGGAGAGGCAAATATGTTTTTTGATCATATCGAATTAGATGGACATGAATGGAAAGTATCAAATTGTTGTTTTTTATCTACGGACGGTGAAATTGTAGCAAGTTCTGGCGACGACGAAACATTAAGAATTTATGATATTCATTTGAATACTACTTCCAATGGTACTGACATTACCAATACCAATAATATCAACAAGAAACAAGTTTCCACTTTTACAGTGCGGCATGTTTTGTGGGGACATTCCGGTACAGTACGTGTCTGTGAAGGATCACCAGATGGAGAAATATTAGTCAGTGGTGGTGGTGATCATGAAATAAGAATATGGAACGTAGACAACGGTAAATGTTTACAGGTATTAAAAAAACATACAGGTGTTATAATGGCATTACAATTTGATTTGAATGGATCCAGATTATTATCCAGTGGTTGGGAAAACGTAGTTTATTTGTGGGACACCAAGACATGGGAAATATTACTGACGTTGCCAACTATTGAAAATCAAGGTAAGTAATTTGCAGCCACAAACGGAAGAAAAAATTAAAAAACAAAGCACAATAATTTCGAAAACAAAATCAACAACTAAACAATTTTTCTCTCTCTTTCATATATATTGATGTTCCATATGTACTGTCTTTTATTTCATGTCGTTCACTTTGTTTTTTTCTTTTACCAAGGTGCTGTTCTATCTTTTGCCTGGGCACCTGGTGCTGAGCCTGATCGTTTAATTACAGGTAGTTTAGATACTACATTAAAATGTTGGGATTTGCCCGTCTTGTTCCGTCAAGAAAAAGAAAGATTAAAAATATTATCGTTTGATGCCAGTAACAATGAAACAACAATGACTTTAAATGAATTGAAAGAATGGAACAACAAGAAACAAAAAGCACAATTACAAACAAAAATGGAACACAATCAATCCAAACAAGTCATTATAACCGATGTCAAATGGTCACCCGATGGCAATCGTATTTGTACAACTTCTAAAGATTGGACATCTAGAATATGGTCTTCTTTCAACGGAAGATGTTTATTTGTACTTTCAGGTCATACAGGTTCAGCATTAACAATAGGTGCACGAACTGAAGATGGTACACCCCTATTAACTAAAGTACCGGATTCAAGATGGATTTGGAATGCTGACACAGAAACGTTTGAAAGAGAAATGGAAGGACATTCCGGTGCAGTATCTGTTTGTGAATGGTCCAATGATGGTACTTTTTTAGCGACTGCAAGTGTCGATGGTACGTTACGTTTATGGGACAGTGCGACTGGTAAATGTTTAAATATATTGCGAGGCCACAAAAGTTGGATTGGATGTGTCTCTTTTTCACCTGATGGTTCTGGTGTAGTGTCTGGATCTGCAGATCGAACATTGCGAGTGTATTTAACCAATACTCCTTTAGTGATACGATCTGAAACAGATGTAAACGAACAAGACGACAGTGTTTGTTGTTTAAAAGGACATTTAGGCGTCATTACAGATGTACATTGGTGTCCGGAAGGAAATGCTCGAGTTGCTTCTGCCAGTACAGATTGGAGTGTACGAGTGTGGGATTTAGAATTAAATCAATGCACTCACATTTTGGATGGTCATGGTGGTACTGTCAATGCCTTGTCTTGGTCATTTGATGGAAGAAGAATAGGTTCTGGTAGTTCGGATCATACAGTACGAGTCTGGCGTATTTACAAAAGAAAATTTGAATGCACTGACATATTACATGGTCACAATAGTATCATTAAATCAATTGGATTTTCATCGAATGGAAACATGGTGGTATCCGGTGCAGAATATGTGAATGGTGGTGGTGGTGGTGTGGGTGATGTTGATGGCAATGGTACTCAAAATGGATCTGTTATTGTATGGAAAACATTGACAAGAAAAGAAAAAATAGAAGAAGAGAAAAAAAAAGAAAAAGAAATTCAAGCGAAAGAACGAGAACGAAAAGAAAAAGAAGAAAAAGAAAAAATTGTTGGGAATACCGAACTTGCAAAACATGTGACAGAAGTGAAAGTGGTCAATGAGATAGATGAAGTAGGCAATAAATGTATTCTAGACATTGGTACAAGTATGTCAAGACGTTATCGTGCTGATTTCATTCATCTACAAAATCGTAATCCAATTGAAATTATTCAAAAAAATGATCCAACTATTGGTTTTTCGGTTAACGATAAAAAAGATACTGATATTACTGAGACAGGTTTAAAAATATGTCCATCGAATCCAAGACGTGCCTTTGCATTGAGCAGTAATATGAAAACAATTCATGTGTTGGAACGAATTGGTGGGAGTGGAATGTGTGTGGATTGTACTTATTGAGTTGTAAAATGTATGTGACATATTTAATAAAATTTAATTTATTTGTTTACAAACTAAATCTATCGTGTTTAAAGTGTACACGTACTAGATTATACTGGTAATAATAAAATGCAAAAACAGATTACCAGAACAAAATATAAGATGTACATATATTATACCTTATACCTTCGGTTGGTACGTGTTGGGTACCCTATTTTTTCTTTTATATCAGTCAATATAATATATAAAAGAAAGAAGTGAAAAAAAAAAA
>MDTF01013211.1_pt1 | contig 11762 bp, 10 predicted proteins | sample 811191 | NCBI WGS metagenome assembly MDTF01 (sample SAMN05326649, study PRJNA326480) | marine metagenome | isolation source: seawater | place: Southern Ocean | collected 2011
CTTATTTAAAATTTTCCAGCTTTTTGAATCTATTGGCATAACAGATAATCTACTTTGTTTAATAAGTGATAAATGGCTAAGAGACTTAGTTTTTTTAATGTCTTCAAGCGTTACGCTTCTCCTTAACTTCTCTTTAAATCTTACTTGAACGGCTACAAATCTACTACTTTCGTCAGTTTTATCCAAGAAGGCTTCTTTAATGACCTCAACTATACCCACAATTTCTTTACCAATATTTGAATGATAAAAAAAACATAGATCACCTCTTTTCATGTTTCTCAAATTTTTTGCAGCCTGGTAGTTTCTTACTCCATCCCAAGGCGCACCTTTTGCACCAGCTTTTTTCTGTTGATCAATTGACCATACATCAGGTTCAGATTTCATTAACCAGTATTGCATCTAATTGTTCTCCTTACAGGCCATTAACATAATTAATATTACTTTTATTTATACTCTACAACAAATATCAAGATGATTAATTTTATTTAATTCTATCAAACTTACAATGTCTTTATAATCTTTGTCTTCAAAAATAATTTCACCATAATTATCTAAAGCAGTCCATTTATTATAACCTATTTTATATAATTTATTTATCAAATCCAGGTAACCAATTTTGCTTATAAGACTCATATATTCAAAAAATAAAATAGGCTTATATTTTTTAATTTGATCCATTCCAGATAATAAGACATTGTAGTCGTAACCGTCTACATCAACCTTGATTAATGAAATGTTTTTAATATTATATTCTACAATTATATCATCTAGTTTTTTTGTTTTTAAACCATTGTTGTTTATAACAAGTGATTTTGTTCCAGTTGTAGTGCTACTTAGATTGCCAACCAAATCTATTCCAACAAGTTCCTTTATTAATGTAATTCTACTTTGATTATTTGATATGATTTTTTCTTTATTTTTTTGTAAATATTTAAAAAAATATTCATCAGCTTCGATTGAATAATATTCAGATTCAGATTTAGAATTAATTAATCGAACAAGGGTATCCCCAACATTTGCACCAATATCTATAATACTTCCATCTTTATTTATAGTATTTGCTAATTTTAAAATAAATTTATCATACTGAGGATATAAATAATCATACATTGTTAACAAATGTCCAGGTGGTAAGGTTAGCTCATAGCCATTAATAAAAATTTTTTGATTTATTTTGAATAGAATGCGTATTTTTCTAAAAAGATCATATTTGTAATAAAAAAAAATTTTAATTATTTTGCTGATCATGTAACCAAGTATATACTAATAAAAATTAAATTCTATTACACTAGTTTACTTTCGATCGTATATAAGAAGACAAATTATCAATTATAAATATTGTAACAAATATAATAATAATAATAGCCGATACCTTTGGATACTCAAACATTCGGAAAGCAGACTGAAGTTCATAGCCAATACCTCCTGCGCCAACAATACCTAACATTGTTGCCATCCTAATATTTCTATCTAAAATATATAAATTATTTGCAACAAATGATGGAATTATTTGAGGTATAATTGCAAAAGAAATTATTTGACGTTTCGAGGCACCAGAAGATTTAAGAGCTTCAACTGGCCCCTTGTTAATATGTTCTATATCTTCAGCGTAAAATTTTGCTAGAAAACCCATAGTATGTATTCCTAAGGCAAGAACGCCAGGCATCGCTCCAAAACCTATGGCAATAACTAAAATCATCGCAATTATAAACTCTGGAATAGCCCTGAAAAAAACTGTAATTGTTCGAGCAATAAAAAAAACAAAAATATTGGGGGCAATATTTCTAGCAGACAATAGCGCCAAGGGTATAGATAAAACAATTGCAATAAATGTACCAAGTATAGCAATTTCGATTGTCTCAATCATTGAGTAAATTAAGGAACTAAAATTAGAAAAATCTGGTGGCAACATTCTTGAAAGAATATCAGTAAAATATTTAAATGAATCTGAAAATAAATTTATAAAATTAATTTCAAGATCTATTGATACCAGTGTTAATAATAAGATTGTTGATATTATAAAAACAATAGTTTTCCAAGACCATTGAGGCCTCAAATATTTTTCTAGTTTTTCTTTGTCATTATTTACTGATAAATTAACAATATTATTATCACTCATTTTAACTATATATTTTATTAATATTTTTACTTAAAAATTTAGCTTCTTCATCAAAAACGATTGAACCATCAGATAACCCGATTACTCTATCTGAAAATTCCATTGCTAAGTTTGTTTGATGTAAGTTACATAAAATAGTTATATTAAAATCTTTATTTATCTTTTTTAATAATTTCATAGTTGATAATGCAGCTTTTGGATCTAAACTAGCAACAGGTTCGTCAGCTAAAAGCAATAGTGGTTTTTTAATTATTGCTCGAGCTATACCTATCCTCTGTCTTTGTCCTCCTGATAGCTCATCAGCTCTACTGTAGCTTTTATCAAGAAGTCCAACAGTATCTAAAGATTGTAAAGCTTGTAATTTTTGATCCTTAGTAAATAAATAAAACATTGATAAAAATTTACTACTTGAGTTAAGTAATCCTGTTAAAACATTGTTTATTGCTGAAAGATTATTTACTAAATTAAATTCTTGAAAAATCATTCCAGTCTTTTTTTGTACTTCTTGTAGATTTTCTTTTGTTATTTTATTGTTATTAAAAATAACCTCACCACTCTCAATAGTTTCTAAACCATTAATGCTTCTAAGTAGTGTTGTTTTCCCAGATCCACTTGGTCCCAAAATAGAAATAAACTCTCCTCTTTTAACTTTGAAACTCACATTTTTTAAAGCACAAGTTCCATTATTAAAATTTTTTCTTAGATTATTTATTTCTAACATTTTTATTTTTTATTTTTATTTAAAAGTTTGACCACATCTCTTAATACGTTGTAATCAGAGTCTTTGACTTCAATATAGTGAGATATTATACCGCCGTATCCACCTATTACCCCATGTTCATGAGCTTCAAGTACAGCTTTTTTAATTTTGTTTCTATCTTCTAATGGAATGTTCTTAGAATAAGCCAAAGGAGGTGGTGGTACAGGACTAGATTTGTGTATTATCCTAACCTGATCAATAGAGAATGTTTTATCTTTTAACCTTGCTTCAAAATTTCTAGAACTCATACCACAAACATCGGCTTGATCATTTAAGACAGACAATAAGCATGCGTCGTGGCTACCTGCATAATATACTTTTAAAAAATGATCTTTATTAGTTGTAGACAGATCTATTTTAGCTAGTTCAACTTGTGGAATTAAATCACCACTGGTTGAGCCTATGCTATTTAATGCTAAAACTTTCCCCTTAACATCTTCAAGCTTTTCTAATTTGCTTTCTTTTTTAACAACAAAATAAGCATAATAATTTGCATTTGTTTCACCAGGTCTAACGCCAGCAGCAAATGCCTCTGCATTAGCAATCTCGGCAGCTTTGATATAAGTTTTTCCACCGTACCAAGCAATATGAGCCCTACCAGCTCTCATGGCCTCAACAGCTGCATTATAATCCGTTACCTTTATAGTTTCTATCTTAAATCCAGTCAGCTTTTCGGTTATAGTAATTAAATTTGAATAATCACCTTCATCACCTTTTTCACTAGCTGGAACAAATACCATTTTATAAGTTTTTTCTTCAGCATTGATATTTAAACACGCAAATGTCATCATCAAAAGTAGTAATAATTTTTTTATCATAATATTATTTTTGTTCGCTAACAAGTTAATTATTAATATATAAAATAATACATGTCAACAGAAGAAGTATGAAGACTAAGTAGTTAAAAACTATATGAATTATCGCTTAAAATTGATTAAAGCTTTTTTATAGTCCTCAACAGTATCAATTTCTTTCCAGCCTCTTTCGATAATCACACAGTGAACCTTGATACCAATATCAACTAGTTCTTGTATCATATCTGTCAAATAAGCTTTTTGAAAAATTTTGGCTCTTTGGAATGGTTTGTTCCAAAAAGATTTTTTGATACGATGAAAATTCTGCTTTAAAATTTTACAACCTCTATGATTTAATTTAATCATACCAATAAATTCACCATGAACATCTTCTTTTTCTGCAGCAATTTTCCCTATTTTAACAACTTCATTATTTGAATTAAATATAACATTCTCAGCCTCTGATAATGGATGGTCTTTTCTATCAACATAATATTCTCTCCAATCTATATCTACAACAACAGAAATATCATGATCTGAGTCTAAAGCTCTTTTAACCACAAAAGGCTCAAATAAAATATCTGAATAGGAAATTATAATATTTCCACTTATAGATTCCTCGGCATAAAAAATTGAATTTAAAATGTTATTATCTTTAAAATCATCATTATCAAAATATTTAATTCCTTTATAATTAATCTTATTTTTTTTATATCCACGAACAAGCGAAATATCATTAATTCCATTTTTGCTGTAAGAATCCAGCTGTCTTTGTAATAACGTCTTCCCTCCAAAATCTAACAGACACTTAGGATTGTTTTCTGTATGACCCTTCAATCTACTGCCAAGACCTGCTGCAACAATCAATGCTTTCGTATTAGATTTATCGATTGAAAGTTCAAGTTTATCAAATTCTTCCTCACTTAAATTATTATTTTTTAGTGATCTAATCAAAGAAATAATTTTAGGATTCTTTTCAATATAGTCCATAATATCAGGAGCTAATTCATTCTTGGAGCTTCCTGCTAAATCGTTAAGTAAATCTAAGTCAGCTTCTAATATCAAAGATATTTTTTTTATTATATTAATTTTTGGTGCAGATCGTTTGTTTTTTTCAATATCATTGAGATATGAAGCAGCTATACCTATTTTTTCTGCCAATTCTCTTTGGCCAATACTACGGTCAATTCTTAACTTACGAATATAGCTTCCAAAGGTTTTACCAGAATTTTTTATAATTTTCATAAGTTTTTTTATAATTAATATTCAGAAGCCATTATTTATTAAATCATTAAAATTCTTTATTGTCATTCCATAATTATAAAAATTTTTATTGATAAAACTTTTGATTTCAGAATCTTTATTTTTAAACTCTGATATTGATTTGTTAATTAAAATATCCAGGTCTTTAATGTTCTCTTTTCTAAATGTATAACCAAAAGCTTCTTTAACTTTTTGATCCATCGTAATTAAATCTTTATAATCATTAAATTTAATATTGTGGATTTTATCAATATCTTCAAAATATAAAACTGGCTTTTTAAATAATAATACGAACTCTATAGCTATCCCTGAGTTATCTGTAATTAAACATTTAGCATTTTCCATTGAATTTATATTTTCAAAAGTCTCATCTAATATAAACTTTTCATTCAAAAATTTTTTCTTAAGCTGATTTATTACTGATATTGACCTTTTAAAGCTTTCTGGATGAGGCCTTAATTTAACATTATGACCCCTTTTTAAAATAGATTTAATGATTTCTTCCAAATTTTCATTAATAAAATTTTTTTGATTATAGTTCCATGAGGGGGCAATTAAAATTTCATTAGCCTTTACCTGGTTATTAATTCTTTCTTTTAAATAGTCAAAGTAAAAATATCCTGATTTAACTAATTTTTTTTTTGGAATTTTTTTTAGAGATTCTCTTTTTCGAATTTCGTTAAAATGGTAATCACCATTACACAGAATAACATCATAATTATCAAAAGCTGTTTCAGTATACACTTTTGTTGTGCTCACGGGTGCATGAAAATAATAGATATATCTATCTACATTTTTAGTTTTTTTTACAGCATGATTGTTTAAATCTGTCAAAGTTAAATACATATTTTGAGCGTGTATAATTGTAAAAAAAATGTTCATTAGTAATCCATTTCCAATAAAAATATTTTCGACATCAAGACCTTCAATCTTATCATTAACATCTGAGCTTACATAATAAACTTGGTGGGGATATTTTTTTGCTAAAGTTTCTATCAATAAATATGAATATTTTTGGTAAGCTTTATTTTCTGAAAAGAATAAGTATTTAGGTTTAATTTTTTTTAGGCTAATAATCTTTAGAAAAGTAAAATAATTGTTTTTTATTCTGTTAATTAATAAATATAAGAATTTTAACATTTTCTGTATTGTTTATTCGAATTCATATAAACTTAATATAACCTATTAATAAATAATATAAAAATTTTTTATGGCAATAAAAATAAACGCTTCAATAACATCTTTACTATTTTTTTTAGTTTCTAGCAGTTGGGCAATTATGATTAAATCAAACCTATTGTCTGAAAATTATTCTGATGCAATTATTGCCCTATATCTCTATATTTATATATTTATTGTTTTCCAAACATTACTAATTTATTTCATTTTGAGATCATTTAAAATTTCAAATCAAAAAAAAATTATTTTAATTGGATTATTTTTTTTATTTAATTTTTACACATTAATTTTATCAGTTACTTCTGAATTTGTTATGCAACAAAAAATGGGAAAAATTAAATATTTTTTTATAGCATTAGTTATTTCGTTTTTTTTTACTTATTTTTTAATCACTAAAGAAAAAGTTTTAAAAATACTATGTATTTTTTATTTAGGATCTAACCTATTTTATTTTTTTGATCTACAAGAAACCTTTTTTTCATTTAAGAATAGGAATGTTTATGAGAAAGATTCACTATTAGACAAAAATTTTAAGATCAAAAAAAATATTTATATTTATTCATTTGAGTCATTGATGCCTGCGTCACTAATAGAAAAACATTTGAATATTAAAAATGCTGAATTTTTTGAGGTAATGAAAAAGGAAAAACTTATAATTCCTAAAAATAATTTTGCAGATAATGTTCCCACAGGTCCATCTATAAGTTCGTCTTTTTATATTGATCCCGTGATGTGGAGAAATTTAGAAGATCATAAAAAATTTAAATTTTTTGCTGGAAGAGCTATTTCTCCATTATACAAGTTACTTAAGAATAATGGCTATTTAATAAACACTGGTTATTCAAGTCCAAATTTTGGTGCCCCTGGTAAATTTGTAGACCAGCATATAACGATGAGGTCAATGAACAATAGTGATCAAAAATTTTTAGATCTTTATCCTAACTTTTGTCAAAATAAAATGCCATGGTATCATCTTCAGATGTTTAGTTACTGTGAAGCTGTTGCTTTTATCTTTGGAATTAAATCAGAAAATAGAGGCTTATCATTAATAGATTTTAATAATTATGTAATAGGTTTTATTAAATCTTCAAATAAACCAAAATTTAGCTGGTATCACATATACTCCCAAACTCATCCCGGTTCAAATAGAAGCGATTTTGTTAATGAATATAAAAATCAACTACCAGGAACGGCTGAATATATAAGAAATATAATTAACAATATTAAGGAAAAAGATCCAAATAGTATTTTAATAATTTTTGGAGATCATAGCCCTATGATCGAGACATTTTCTCTTGAGGAAGATTTAAAAGAGTCTATAAAAATTAAATATGATGATTTAGACCAATACAAAATACTTGATACCTATCCAACGCAATCAGCAGTATTGGATCATTCAAATCTTTGCCCAAATGCTATTTCTAATATTTCAAAAAGTAAATATTCAACCAATACCAAGATAATAAATGAGTTTTTAATGTGTTTTATGGGTACCAATAAAGTATTAGATTATAAAATTAGATATTCACTTCCAGAAGGTAAAAATTTTGAAAATTACCTATACGAGTAATTTTTTTATTTATTTTTATAAAATAAACTATAATATTATATTTGAGTATGAGTAATACTTATTAGACTTATGGTAAAATTTATATTATTAGCACTTTATTTTTCTATTTTTCATGCAAATATTTCTTTTGCATATTTAGATCCTGGCACAGGAAGTATTATTATTCAAACAATCATTGCACTGTCAGTGGCAGGTATGGCGACTATGTCTATTTGGTGGCAAAAGGTTAAAAACATTTTTTTTAAAATTTTTAAAAAAAAATCAAATAAATAATTTAAATTCAAAAATTAATTGATTTAAATATTGGTTATTCATTTGTTTTTAATTAACGTATTATAAACTTTCTCATACTTTTTTGTAATTATTTCTTCTGAAAAGTGGCTCAATATTTTTTTTCTTGCATTTTGGCCTAATAAATTATTTTTTTCATCTATTTCTTTTATGCACCACTTAACTCCATTATTTAAATCTTCTACATCGCAATAATTTGATAAATATCCATTTTCTTTATGATCTATAACTTGGGTAACACCAGTATTTTTAAATCCAATACTTGGTGTGGAGCAACTTCCCGACTCGATTGCAGTCTGGCCTAATGCCTCAAGTTTGCTTGGTATTAAAAATAAATCAGCAGCAGAATAGATAATCCTAAAAATAATTTCATTGTCAGTGGTATTCAATAGAAAATTTTTAAATTTAATTGGAATTTTATTTTTAGTTTCACGATCTAATTCTCCAATAACAAGTAATATGAAATTATTATTTTTATAATATTCATCCTCTAAAATTTTAAGAATATAATTAAAACCCTTCCTCCTATCTTTTGCTCCATTAGCAGACGAAAACAATAATATTTTTGCATTTAGATCCAAATCAAGTAATTCTCTTGCAGTTCTTTTATCTATTTTATTCCATTGATCTGTATCAATACAAGGTGGGATTGTTTCAATGTCAAAATCTTTAAATAAATAACTTTTTTTTGTACAATTTGTTAACCAGTCACTTAAACAAATAATTTTAAATTTTTTTTTCCAGAATTCTTTTTTTTTATTCCAATTCCAATAGTTAAGATCTAATTTTTTGTGAGAACTATATCCATGAATAAATTCTTCCGTTTCAGAATAATGCTCAACACCACACAAGGGCCACATATCCATAAATGTCCAAACTAATGGTTTTTTGATTTGTGATATTTGTTTAATTGAAATCATCTCTTTGTTTATTGCATGCAGATGAATTATATCACTAGGAACATTATCCATATATTTCAAAATTTTACTTGGAAAAAAATTTAGAGAAATAGTGCCAGGATGGTTAACTTTCAAAAGCTTTCTTAACCGGAAAACCAGACTGTTTTTAATTTGATTTTTACAATTTTCCAAAGTTGATCTTTGAGAAATAATATTTTCATTTTTACTAATTTTACTATTTACCAATATCTTAGAATTAATTTTTTTTTTAATTAATGCTTCATGTAATCGGTATGTGACTACAGAACCTCCACCTTCTAAATCTGAATTACTTAAGTGTAAAATTTTCATATATAAATTATCTTTACTGCAATTTTTGACTTAAAATATGCTCAGCAATTAGTTTATATCCTTTTTCATTATAATGACCGTAAAATAATGCTAAAGGATCTTGGTGATTATTAAAAACTTCTTTGTCAATATCAATTAATTCAATATCGAGACTTTTTATAACCTTAATTATTTTTTTTTTATTTCTAAAACTATTCTTAGCTATATAAAAATTAAACTTGTTACTATACCTTTTCTTTTCAGGGAGATAAACGAAATACAATTGCCCTCCCCATTCAGATACTTGCTCTTTTGTATTAGCTAGAAGTTGATAAAATAATGGGTCAATATCTTGTGTGCTAAAAATTCTTTTAATTAATGATCTTACTGCCCATAACCTCAAGTATTGTGTGTTGTGCAAAAAATTATTAAATGTTTTTTTTCTTTCTTCAAATAAATCTTTTGTTTTATTTTCTTCTAAAATTATTCTATCTAGAGTTCGATCTTTTATAATTTTATTTAAAATTAATTGCTTATTGATTAAATTTTGATTAAATTTTTTTCCTAAATACTTCATTAACATATTATTTTCTTTTTCATATCTAAGATCTTTTGTTAAATCGTTTCCTTCGTAGAAGAACCATAAAACTTTTTTTGGTTTTTTTTGAAGTCCATATTCTACAAATGTTGCATATTCTTTTAGTGGTCCAGACCCTCCACTGCCTAAATTAATTGTATCTTTCTTACTTCTATTCGCAATTATGCCTGAAATAGTATCGTTATCATCAACACAGGCACCGTGGACGTACGAGTCACCAATTAATAGATATTCAATATCATTAGAATCCCAAATATAATTAGGATTTCTAAATCCATATCTATCAGATTTATAAAATATATCTTTGCCCGATTCATTACATAGAAACATATTTGAATTTGCTAAACTTCCTAATGGATATATTTTTTTATTATTATCAAGAGTTACCTCATCTGAGAACGTGTTAAAAGTATAAATATCTTTTTTTATAAATTCTTTAATTTTATTGAGTTTAAAATTATTATCGATTTTATTTACATTACGCAAAATTTCTTTTTTGCTATCGTTGTGTAAATAATTAAAATTAAATAAAAAAATAAATTCTATTAAATATAATCCAATAATTAAACTATAGAAACTTAATACAATATTATTTTTTAATGTGTCATTTAATTTTAATAAAAATAAAAATAAAAATAAAAAAAATAATGATAAAATAATATATTTTAAATATTTTGCATAAACCATATCTCTATCCATGCCCATATAATGAATTTCTGCCCTGTAGATAGAATAAATGAATATTATGAAAGCAATGAAGGAAAAAAATTTTAAACTATTGTTGGAAAAATTTTTCATATTTTTTTATTATTCTAGTTTAAATTCTATTTTGAAATTTGATAGTACTTTAAATAAGTTGTGTCATTTCTATAATAAAATAAATCAAAATTATAAAAAAACAAGAAAGAAAAACCTTCTTTAATTCAAAAATTTTTACTAAAAATTAAAAAAATCTTACGGTAAAGTGAACAAAAATATATTGAAGATAAAGGTACATAGTATTGAGGTTGACTTATAATTTATAGTTTAACACCAGCACCTTTTAAAAAAACAGCATTTTCGTCTAAGGGCCACCTAGGTTTTGTGGAATGATTTAACTGACTAAATTGATTCAATTTAAATTTTTCTAATCCAACCATTGCAATCATTGCAGCGTTATCGCCACACAAATTAATAGGTGGAAATATTGCTTCAAAGCCCTCTTCCTCGCAAAGATTAGTTAATACTTCTCTAAGTCTTTTGTTAGCCGCGACACCACCCGCAACTACAAATTTATTACTGATTATTTCATTCACCGCTCTAAACTCTTCAAAAGCAATTTTACTTTTTTTATATAATATTTCTTCGACAGTTCTTTGAAAAGATGCTGCTAAGTCGTATTTTTCTTGATTTGTTTTGATTTGTTTTGAGATTTTTAAAACAGCAGTTTTTAATCCCGCAAAAGATAAATTGCATCCTCCTCTATGGAAAATTGGTTTGGGCAATATGTATTTTTTAGGGTCTCCTTTTTTTGCATATACTTCAATTTGTGGTCCACCAGGAAATTCTATTCCTAATAATTTTGCTGTTTTATCGAAAGCTTCCCCAACAGCATCATCAATAGTTGTTCCTAATCGTTTATAGTTTCCCAAGCCTTGGACACTTAAAAATTGAGTATGTCCTCCAGAAATTAATAGTAATAAATATGGATATTTTAATTCAGAATTTAATTTGGGGCTTAATGCATGACCTTCTAAATGATTAACGGCAATAAAAGGTTTGTTAAGTGAGGATGCCATTGCTTTTCCAAAACTTAAACCAACAGATAAGCAAACTACAAGACCTGGACCAGCAGTTGCTGCTATAGCATCTATTTCCTCCATTTTTATTCCGCTGTCGTTAATTGCTTTTTTTGTGATTGAATCTATTTTTTCTATATGTGATCTTGCAGCAAGTTCAGGAACAACACCACCAAATTCC
>MDTF01014310.1_pt1 | contig 11761 bp, 6 predicted proteins | sample 811191 | NCBI WGS metagenome assembly MDTF01 (sample SAMN05326649, study PRJNA326480) | marine metagenome | isolation source: seawater | place: Southern Ocean | collected 2011
AGGAAATAATTTACTTGTCAAACAGATACTACGTGAAAATGTTTCTTGACGACATTGATTCATTTTTGTTCCTTGAATACAATCTCGAATTTCAGAGACAACATTGTCTAAAATATTTTCAACACCATCTATTGCACTGTTTCGTAATTTTTGATCTTCAAACAATTTGACTGCTTTCGCTTTTTGATGTGCTAAATTAATAACAGTTAACGTTGTATTGGTTCGATTCATGGAATTAATTTGATTTTTGTACAATGCAGAAATGATGTTTAATTCATCGTTTGTATATTCTAATCTGGTAGTTGGATCAATGTATGTATTGGATGTATAAATATATTGATACAACGTTGAGACATTGTACTTTTGAAAACCACGAAAACAAAAGATGAAGTCGGCATCGTTGACTAAATCCAACTGTTCGAAACTTAATGGATCAAAACAAATTCCCAGACCAAGATCTTCATCAGTTACTTGCGCTTCAACTTCGTCAAAAAATCCAGTGTTTGTCACTAATGGATTTTCAATATCGAGGTGCATGGGACTTGAACGTTCACCTGTATGCCATAATTTGTCTTGTGCAACTAATATAAACAAAGATTGAATGTGAATGGTCGGGAAAAAATACAATCATAAAAATCAAATTCGAACCGGAATAAAAAGTCAGATTTCAAAAAGTGATCGAACAATAAAGAAGTTTAATAGAACAAAACAAAGATACACCTCATTGAACTTGATTCACTCACCAATTTGTTCAAGTTCAAAAGTACTTATTTTACCGTTTTGAAACAATTGCAAGGCTATTTTCAAAGAAGACGATTCGAGAAGCCATTCGTCAGATGAGGAACGAGTTCGTGTTTGAGATGAATCAGAATTCGTAGTTTGAGAGGTACATCCGCAACCAGGCATCAGATATTTGTAGTTTGAGATAGATGTGTTGTTGGAACTATTCTTTTTAGTTGTAGGAAAACTCGTGTTAGGATATGAAGACCAGTTCCAGGAATTTTTCCTAAATCTGAGAATGTTGACACCTCCTCTCCAAAATATTGTTGTTACATTTTCACCAATTAGAGATGCCGCGCAAAGGCAAAAAAGACGCAGGATGGGGAGAGGAATACGTGGAATTAGAATCAGAAACCGCTGCTCTACTCAATTCCATTCGCAAAGGTCCTGATAAAACAAAAGAAACCAAGAAACCCATCAAATCTTCACCGAAACGTCGAACTAAAAAAAGAAACAGCAACGGCAACACTACACCTAAAGGAAGAAGAAAAACAACATCATCACAACAAAAACAACAACGAAAGCAGCAAAGAACTCGTCGCAACAGTCACGATATAGATGACAATATTTCAGAGCAACAACAACAACAACACCAGCAACAATCAGAAGTAGAACCAAACGATACGTTTGCTAGTCTTATATCAACAACAGTCAGTTCTAATTTTGAAGACAGTACTTCAAGGAGTAAACAAAACAACAGAAGATCACCAAATCGAGGTGGTGGAGGAAGAAGAAGACGAAGGCCTTCGGGTGGTGCTTCTCCAATGTCTTCCACTAATGGTTCAACAGCATCATCAACAAGAAGTCGAGATACTAATAATTTAGAATCGTCAATGGGTTCAGAAGATTCACAAGAAGAATTGGAACCACCTTCTTCCGATCGTTCTTCTGCTACGGAAGACAACACACCTCGTCAAAGTGACAGTAATTCAGACCATGGCAGTGAAACCAAAACCAAAGACGAAACACCCGTGCAAAAAGAAAATCGTGAACGTTTAGAAGCATTGGGACGTGCGCGTTCAGAAGAAGCACGTTTACGTGAATTATCGTTTCGCGACGAAGAATCTAGAGTACGTGAAGGATTAGATGGTTTTGTACCACACAAAGTGACACAAGTAGCATCGGCAGTCAAAGAATTAGACACTGAGCGAGATCGCTTAGATAAAGTAGAAGCTACTATTAATAAACGTGGCAAAACAAGATTAGATAATTTAAGTGCACGTGATCGACGTGTAGCAGAAATGAATGCGGCTACAGATATTCAAAGATTAACAAGAGGAAAAGTTGGTCGAAGAAAAGCCTTAATTAAAAAGAAACAATTAGAAATGAAAGCAGACGGAATCACTTTACTACCTCCTCTTCATCCCGAACTTCCAGGTCCAGATCCCACTACGTATGGACCCCAAGCACCTGATAATACACCGAAAGGTAGTGGAAGTGCTAATGTTGATATGGACGATTCAAATTATTTATTAGGCGAAGACGATCAAGACGACGAAAGATTACCAAGTTTACATTTATCCTTGAATAAAAAAAGTCGTCGTCGTAACAACGGTGGCCTTCCACCACGTCCCATGTCGGCATCTTCCACGGTCTCCTCCCTATCGACGGCCTCGTCTGACTTAGATTTAGATGAAGCAATACCAGTTGAAAGAACACCACGTTTATTTTTACCGGACGGTTCACCAGATATTAAATTACGCGATACAGTACGAAATGCTTTGAAAGTGTCACGTTTTGATTCCGTGTCTACCTTATTGGCCTCCGGTCCTTTAGCCAGAAAAGTACGCAATGCTACGGCCAAAATGAAACGCAGTCGAAATGGTGTACGTAGTACCGGTTCCTCGCAAGCTGCTGTTGTAGATCGTGTACGAGATATGCACGAACCGTACCGTGGTACGGACGGTAAGGAAGCGGGTGGTGGTAGTGGTAGTAGTAGAGAAAGAGCACCGTTTAATGTCAAAAGTAGTTCAGGTGCGTCCAGCACCATTATGTCACCCAGCAAAAAAGGCAAGCGCACCAAAGACCATGGTCCACCGGCTATGTATGAAGTAAGTCATGGTGGTTTTGATACAGGTGAACGAACTGAAGCGGATGAAAGTATGTCGGATACGGCATCGGAAGCAGGATCAATTGTATCTAAAAGTAGTAAAAGTGGTAAACGAAGAAAGAAACGTCAAGTATGTTTTGCATGTTGGAGTGCGGGTGATGACATGGTGAAACGATGTGATATGCATGAAGAAGATGAAAATGCACCGGATGATGGACGTGACGATTCCATATTAATGTGTGGTAATTGGAATGTACACGCATTACGTAGAAGATATCGTGCGGAAGAATTGCAAGAAGTCTTTGCTAAAGCAGTTTCTTCATTACGTTGGGATTTAAATAGAAAACAATTTGTGACAGTCATTGAATGTCGTCATCCAATTTACAGAATGATTAATGGTTTATTAGAAACATTGCAGAAAAGAAAATCAAGAATGGATCATGGTATGTTTTATATATACAAATTCATGGAATATTGTTTTTTTACTTTTTTTTTTTAATTTTAACAAAATTTTTTCTTTTTTTTTCTTTTTTTTTCTTTTTTTTATCTTTTTTTTCTTTTTTTCTTTTTCTCCAAAAAAAAAACTTCATTTTTATTTTTTTAAACAGCTCGTGCATGGTTTAAATCAATATTAGAAGATCTTCGATGTGGTAAAATTAAAGGTTTGTCTGAAAAACAAAAACAAAAAAGTAAAATGCTGGCAGCAAAAGATTCAATGATGAATTTTGCATGGACACAAAGATATGCACGTGAAGCAAGAATAAGACAACCGAAACCACCAGTAACAGCAACGGAAATGTCTGGTCTAGTAGGTGCAGCAGAACTGCGTCGTACGCAACACCATGGTCTTTTAATTATTGCACCACCAACACCAGTTCCAGTCATGTTGTATAAATTACGTGTCTACGTTCTGCCCTTAGAATGTTTTGTACGTGTTCCGAAACCATCACATTCCTTTTCACCCTATGAAGGTGAAGAAAGTAAAGCAAAAGGATTTTTGGCAAATCGTTTTATAGGCGATGACAATAATAAAGCATGGTTAGAAATGTTGTGTCAAACATGGTCCAATCAAGCTGCTGATCAAGCAACTTCTGAATTATATCAAAGTGCACCACCCGTCGAAAAATATCGTACGAAATATCCACGTGCTGTGACTGTTAAATATGCAACATTTGCACGTAAAGAAGTGAAACACAATATGGCAATGGGTGGATTATCTGCAATGGCAATTTTATGTCAAAAAGTTACAACATTAATACCACCACAATATGGTAATTTTGTAGTCATTGATCGTCGATCTATTGCACCAAGATTACGTGAAAACGTCAGTGCTGATTTTCCTACATTGCAACCATGGGATCCACCACCGCCTTGTTCGTGTCGTGCGGTTGTTTCTGCATTGGATACTAGATATACACCAACAGTTACAGTGTCAGCATCTGCTGAAGGTAGACCGAAGCCATCGGGTGGTGGTGCAGCAATACAAGAAGTTGAAGATGAGGGGGAAGGTAGTACACCTGAAGAAGAAATGGCAAAAGCTAAAGCTGCACAAATGATTGCTGGTATTCATTACATGGAAAATTGGACTGGATGTACTCGTCTTTATCACGGTGATAATCGTCCAGAACAAACTGGAGAGTCTGATTATGCTGGTTTTGCTACAACATCCCATACACCAGGTTTAGAAGAAAATATGGTTTTAGATTCAACTTCATTTACACCATCTGTAGATGTAGCGGTACCAAACAAAGCAGGTAACCACGGTACAGTATGTTCTCAAGCCGATATTAATTATCCATTCTGTGTACCATCTACACGTCCTAATACAATGTATGATTTCTATGAATTACTCGTGAACGACAAAAGTTCATCCAATCAAGCGTGTTGTTTTACAGTACTTGGAAAACAAGATCCGGGTGATTTTGGTGTCAAAAATAATATGAAAGGTAAATTTGGTCCCTTAGTAACAAGAGTATATCGTTCATATGGATACATGCAACATTTAGATGATATCGAAGAATTTAAAACACCAGAAGGTGTCAGTTATTGGTACAACGCAAGAACAGGCGAAACGGTATGGGAAAAACCTTTAGCTTTAGAAGATGGTTATATGGAATCAGACGATGACGAAGAAGGTGACGGATTGGATCCGTTATCACGTGCTGAATCGACTCAAGTAACTTATTCAGAAAATAAAATGAGAAAACATTTATTAGCAGATTATGAAGCCAATGCATCGAATATGGAAGAAAATCTTGCTGTATCAGGAAATAAATCACGTTTAAAATTAAGTATGTTGAAAGAATTACCCGGTCCATCAGTAGTGAAAAATCCAAATTCAGGACAAGGTCAACTTCCACCGGTACCACTTGCATTCCAACCAGGAACAGCACGCTCAGAAAATGGAGGGATGAATACATCACGATCAAGAATGGGAGACTCTGCTTTAATTCGACAAACCGATCCAACAGGAAACTTTCAAAGTCATACACAACTTCAAAATCCAACACCAAGAGGTTCAGGAACACCACGTCTCAACAATTTTGCTTCTGCTTCTGCTTCCTCCTCTTCCACTACTACATCTACAGGTGCAGTTGTTCCATCTCTCAATACCAAATCAATTCATTCTTCCTCCAACAATCTTTCACAATCCAAGCAACAACCACAACAACCACAACAATCACAACAACCACACGTTCTTACCAATCAAAATGCTACTATGTCAACCGGACCTGTTCCGCAATATGTTCCATCACAAAATCCAGCAGCTCAACAACAAGATATGCTCAATTTCTTTACATCTGCTCTTCAAAACGTTATGCCTGCACTCCAACAACAAATGGGAGGTGCCTCCGATGGAGATAGTGAAAAAATGTTACGTCTTGGACTTGGTTTGGGTTTAGGAATGGCAATGCAAGCTACAAATCAACAGCAGCAACAGCAACAAAATCGACCACCACATCAACAACAACAGCAGCAACAACAACAGAGATCTGGATCTTCCTCTTTAATGGATTCTCGACCATCAGGACCAAACAGTCATGCTATTACCAATGGCAACAAAGTAGCCACTTCTGGCAGCCATAGTTCTGGTTCAGGACCTAAAAGAGGTGGTGTTGTACATGTATTACCACAAGCAACTCCACCACCCGATGAAATGGATGAATTGGAACGTCGTGCACCACCAGCCGCTAATGTAGTTGTACGTGAACATAAAACACATCCACCCGCAACAGAAATGGTAACATTTCAACCCGTTGGTGGTGAACAAAAAACACGTGACGCTCCAATTAAACGATCTGCAGCATCACTTCCCGAAGGATTCATTGCGTCTGTCTTTGAATCTCATACAGGAAAGCAACATGTTGATTATTTACCATCTGCTGCTAATCTGAATGTACCAAGAGAAGCAGGTGTTGTCAAACCAAATAATATTTCAGAAGTATGGGAAAAAGCAGGTTACGATCCATGGAGTGCTGGAAAAGATCCATACGCCACCGTCTTTGTACCTTCCTTGAATTTTGAAGAAGAAGATGTCGCAGATGTACCAGAAGATGATATGGCTGACAAAGAAGGTTTAACTAAATTTCAATTAGAACAAAAACAAGCAAACAAAGAAGCGGAAGATTTGAAATACGTCTTTTCTAAAGCAAGACATGGTCAATACCAAGCTATTGAAGAGAAATTTGATGAACCGGAATGGACGGTCGACATTGATGCACAAGATCCATCCGGTGCAACATTACTTCACATTGCATGTCAAAATGGTAATCGTCGTATTGCTAAATTTTGTTTACGTAAAGGAGCAAATATTAATCAACCAAATCTTGCTGGTAATACACCATTACATTTTTGTTTTGCTTATGGATTTGAAGATTTGGGTGAATATCTTATGGACAAAGGTGGAGATGATTCAGTTGTCAACGCAGATGGTCTTACATGTTATGAAGGTCTTAATATGGAAAGTGTTGAACAGATTTAAACAGTGTCATTCGAACAGATTTAAACAGTGTCATTATCTAATTAATTTATTCACATAATGTGATAATGTGTTTTGTTTTGAGAGTGAAAGAAACCACAATACGTAATTACGAGCACGTCAGTATAATGTATAATATAGAATACGTACAGTTTACAGGTCAGGTTAAAAACCAATATTATTAAATAGAAAATTGATTTCATTTCTCGTTTCTAGTAGACTTTGTCTTTATATATATATATGTATGTAACTTCTAGGTACGTGTACGTGTAGTTATAGTTTCCTCAATTTCTGTTGTATTATTTTCACATATCACCGCTGATACTGATACGCACTCTGCAACAAATACACATTGCTCTGCTGAGCTTCTTATCTTTTCTCTTCTTATTATTACAATCATTGTAATTTTTTTTCTCTTTAGTCTATTGTTTGACTTGTACATTTAAAACTATACTTCAATCTCACCAGCAGGTCCATATATACAGAATAATGTAAAGCCAATTGCAAGTATAGCATGAAGAAAAAATCCACCACTCATCTTGGCGTGAATTGGATATGATGATAAATGTACAACAACAACAAGCGAAGCAGCACCATGCCAAAATGCAAAACCTAAACCAATAGGAAATATGCCTTCTTTAGAAGTTGAATCTTCTTCTACACCGATCATGGCAAGCGTTGATAATCCAATGAATGCAAGTGTGATTCGACTAAGTGCATGATATCTGGTGTATTGCATTAACATGATACGTTGTTCGATAAATATTTTATTTTTTTTCTCGTTCTTCACCAAGTCCTTCATATCTAAAAGGACATTAGTTTTTTCGAAATTGTAGTATCCTTTCAACTTGAGGCATCCCAAAGACATTTCAAGAATGCCATGAAACAACCATAAAAAAGTCCAAATTGGCTGTGAATGTTGTGAATGTTGTAAATGTTGTAAAATGTTGTAAAAGAGTCAATATATTGATAACGTTAAAGAAATGTGTTTCGGTGTTTTATAGAGGAGAAATCAGGATAGAGATACAAATCTGCCGCTCTCCTTTCGGTTTTCTTTACCATGTTGGTCAATTGATCTAATCCACGTCCCATTCACTGAGATTATTTTGACTAAAAACTGTGAAATTACAAACACCACATCGAACAGGTTCAGAATGGAAAGATTTATTTACTTATCAAGTCTACACGTACACAAAGTACCTGTGGTATACCATACCTTTGTGTGATATTCAATCAGTAATATACTACACTACAAACATGTGATTTTTACGATAAGTATTTCTTTTAATATATTTTAATATTATTATTACCTATTTCTTGGACTTGATGGTGGTGCTGAAGTCATTGGACTTGGTGGCGCTCTGATTGAACTATGCAACACACGGAAAGGTTGTTTATTACCAGGTGCACTAGTCCAAGACTGACCAGATGGCTTCACATTTGCATCTGTTCTCATTTCTTTCACAGCAGCACGACCATGTTTTCCAACCCATTGGTTTTGAAATTTTTGCCATCGATGTTTCGTCCAATCTAATCTTGATTTTTTTTTCTCACTGTTCGCTTCATTGTATTTGACAGATTTTTCAATCCCAGTCGTTTTTGATATTTGTTCATGTTTAGCTTTATCTACGTTTAATATTTGATCGACAAATTCAAAATAATTAATTCGACCCGATCCTTGAGTATCGGCTGCTTCAATGACAGCAGAAGCTCGTTTACCATCAAATGTATTGTCAAAATTAGCTAGAGCACGACGAAACGCATTGTGACTGATTGTACCTTTTCTACCACTGTTGTCATGTTTTCTAAATACGTACAATAAATATTGACGTGCACTTTCCGGATCTTTTGGACATACAACTCTTAATCTTTTTTTAACATCTTTAGCGATGGAGGCTTTACTAATTCTACCATGCTGTATTGAATTATTCATTAAGGAAGACGCATCTGACCGTGAATTACCATCATCGTGTGCCATTTTGACATGGGATGGTACACCCCATGCATCTAATAATATTCTTGAATCGTCTAATACATCTGATCCGAAACGAATACCTTGAGCACTGTCTATTAATTCCGAACGTTGCCGATCTGTTATGAGTGCAGTAAACGAATGAAGAGAAATAACATCTTGTTCGGCAGCATCAAAATGACCAAATAATTGACGACAATCGGTATGACTTAATTGTACACCTAAATTGGACATGCCTTCTTGAAATCCATCGATATCAACAAAACCGTCTTTGACACTTTTGACTTTTTCAAATGCTTTCGATAATGTTAACGATGGTCTTGTACCATGATTTGGATCAGCAGCATTTGTAATTTTTCTTAATAATTTTTCAGAAGCCAATCGTTCTTGTCGTACAATACCATCTCCTCGACTCCATTGATCGGTTCTTTTATTCGATGTTTCATTGATTGCATAATGTGTATGCTGTTGAACAGATTCTGCATTTCTTCTATTCGGTAAAGGCGGTGGTGTTCCAAACATTCCTTGTGTTTTGAATTCTCCATCTGATCCTTTGGATGAGGCTGATTGAGCCGACAACGAAGTACGATATGCATCCATAGGATTTGTACCCCCTGTACTCTTGTGTTGTGATTCAAACGCTTCCAACGATGCGACAAAATCATTACCATCTACATAGGTTCTTCCCGTAGCTGGATCTTTGCTACCCAATGAACGAAACAATCTTTCGGCGTCGGAGGGTGCTATGCGCATACCAGCCAATTTTGTACCACGTAAAAATTGATTTATATCAATGGGTTCATTTTGATGCACTGAAAACACTTCTTTTAAGGCATGCACATTTTTTGCATATAAATCAACGATTCTTTGTTGTGTTATTAATTGATCTCTTTCTTTTTTTTGTAATACGTTTGCTGGATTTTTCACTGACACAAAGGAACCTCTTCTACTTTCTTGCCATTCTTTTTTTAATATTAAATCTTCTTCTAATTCACCATTTAACATTCTATCTCCTGAGATCGCATTCCAACTACGTAAATGTCTGACTCTTCTTTTTTTGTCTTCTGAACTTTCACCTAAATCGACTGCTAATTCACCACAGGTACATTTTAAAAAATCATCGTAAGATATTAAACCAGTACTATTCATATCAACGCGATCGAACAATCTTTCTGTGTCTGGTACCGACAATATAACACCACAACTTTTTAATACATCATCTACATCATGTATGGAGACTTGTCCATCTTTTCTACCAAGAGAATCTCTACCACCACGTCCTTGATCTTTTTCACGAAAGACAATTTCTAAATCTTTTCTTTTTAATGCAACAGCATCAGCAACACGTTGTTGTACAATATGTGATCTACCATTTTCTTTGGAATAATTGGTTGCCCGTACTTGTCCCAATGAATAGGAATTGACATTTTTTTTTTGTAAATAATTAGCAAATGTATGATAATTTAATAATCCATCAGCACCTCTTGGTAATCCATTAAAAAAAGAAGTCGCATCTTCCGTTGACAGTGTTATACCAACACGTTTTAATCCTTGTTGAAATTCTGTTTTATTTAAACAGCCATCACGTTGTTTATCAACAGATACAAATGCTGCTTCAACTTTATCGTTTTCTTCTTGTAACCGACGCATTACACGATCACGTACTAAATTAGAATGTTTTTCTTTTTTGCTCATATCGTTCCATGCAATTCTTCTTGATGTATGATTGCTTCCACTTCCATTATTTCCATTACTCATATTTACATTAGAACTTTTTTGATTCAATGCAAAACCAAGACCATATAATTTATTACGCGAAGTTTCTTCTTTACGTGCTGCGTACTCATTCGCTGGATCTTCTATATCGAGACTTGTTTTTTGATCTCGATCTTTAGCTGTTATTTTCATATCATCCACAAATTTGTTATAATCGAGACGTCCGTTTGTAGCTGCTTTATTGAACATTTCCCGTTGAAGAGTCGCTGGTGTTGTAACACCAGCAAGACGTAAACCATTCGAAAAACTACTGAAATTAATTGTTCCATCTTGATTTCGATCAAAATGTTGAAACATTGATTTGGTATTCAAATCAGAAGAAGATAAACTGGTTGCGGCTTGAACCAAAGCACGTCGTTTTGGATCCTGATGACTTGCTTTGTTTGTACTTTTTTGAAGTCTTTCTAAATCACGTTGTTTACGCGCAAAACCACCTTGATCTGAATAATGCAAATGATTTATACGCGAATTGTCCATTCCCATAGTTGAACGACGTGTTTGACCAACGTGATTAGCAAATGCTTCTTTGTGTTCACCAAAAACTTGTGAATGGTTTCTATGCATTCTTTTTTGGATGGGTAATCCAGGTGCTGTGTCGTGTTGGTTGCTGTTGTTAGCATATGGGACGGTTAATTCTCCTCCTGAAGGCATGACATGTGCTCTGTTGTAATGTCGTACCCACCCACCTTGTTCGATTGTCGATTGTTTTTCTGTTGGTATTGGAAAAGACATTATGTAAAGTTTGAGGTATCCAAGATAAAAATAAGTTGGATATTCCAAGTCGCCGATAATTTCGAGTTGTCAGTAGTGTCAACAGTTTGAAAGAGAAGAAAAATGTATTGTTTACCAATTGTAACCAACATAAGTAACTTAACTAAGTCAAACAAAATCAGTGAAATTTCAGTACGTCAACAAAAATACATACAAGACCTTATTATAAATACAAATTACCAAAAATTATGTCCATTCTCAAACTGTCACGTCATCTAACTACAAAGAGAGCAAAAATAGAATAAACATCTTAGTAAAATTTACAGGAAAAAAATAAATTCAAAAATATTAAAACAAGGTAAAAAAAATGTTCTTGTTGAAACAAATCATATACTGGCCTGCCGCTGGCTGTCACTATTACTAGAATAACACCAAGTAAAATATTTTATTATTTTACAATTCCTATGCAACAACACCTTGATTCATAACATTA
>MDTF01007272.1_pt1 | contig 11760 bp, 8 predicted proteins | sample 811191 | NCBI WGS metagenome assembly MDTF01 (sample SAMN05326649, study PRJNA326480) | marine metagenome | isolation source: seawater | place: Southern Ocean | collected 2011
CTTAGGACTTAGACTAGTTGCTGATTACACGAGCGGCTTTACCTTTTGGATGTCCTACAAAGCTTAACCACTTTACCTTAATGAAATTTAGGTAACCTAAAAATATAAAATAATATTTTTAGGTACGTGGGGCCGCTATATAGTCCACAAAAGTTACTCTAATTTTCAGCTAAAGGGACAGACGTATTACTTCTCACATCGGATGCCTAAGCGTCTGTGGAACACTTCAAGACTAACCGTTTCGAGGTCTGTTTGTTTACAACATCGGTGTCACCAGCCACTCGGTAGGCGCTGATGTTCCTCAGAAAAGCTAAAAAACATTGATTTTTTTTGAAGCGTCAAGACATTAAGCAACACTTGGAAAAGGTCTTTGGTGACCGCCAATTTACACTTGCTGGCCATTAGCAAAGGCTGCTAGCAGGCAGCGGGTTACTGCATCCCTCAAGACCTAATTGTCACTTAAGAGTGCTGGGTCGCCCAAGACCCTTGAGACCAGGTCGAAACGACCCGTGGCATACCTAATTGAGGTGGCGCAACAGATAAATCCATCGATGCTTACTTCCCTGCGCATCGTGGCGCCTAAAGCCGCGCAATTTGACGTAAACACCGGCGCAGTACTTGCTGGTCGGCGTCTGAAATTGTACTTACCAATTGGAAGTCAAATTGAGCTGCTTCACGGCTGAGGTCACTATACGCCACCAGCCCTGCCCGTGTCAGAGTAAGTTCTTCGTGGCGGCGATCATCGGGCAATTCTGCACTCGTGAGGAATCGTTTTTTGCCAAGTGCAGCCACCGCACGGCTGACCTTCGTTTTATGAATGCCACCGCGGTCGCAAATTTCCTTTGCAGTCATTTTACCGTAGCATCCCAAATGGAACACAACTCGCCATTCAGTGCGCAACATACCGTAGTTGTCTTTGTAATACTGTCGAAATCCACAGCTTGAGGCGTCAGCGGCCTGGCTGAGTAGGTATGGTAGGAAATTCTGCAAATCGAATTTGGCTTTTTGTATCATTTGGCAAATTTAACCATTGTTAGTTACAAAAACAACTAATATTTTATACATGTAACACTAGAAGGATCAAGACATGACTAATGCCAAGCCGCAAACCACGATGCGCAGCGCGCCAACACCTGTTGGCACTACCAAAGGTTATATGCCCGGGTTTGGTAATAACTTCGAGACCGAGGCCTTGCCGGGTGCCTTGCCGCAAGGTATGAACAGTCCCCAAAAGTTAGAATACGGTCTTTACGGTGAACAGCTTAGCGGCACTGCATTTACAGCCCCAAGTCATCAGAACGAACGCACGTGGTGTTACCGAATTCGACCATCAGTCAAGCATACTCACCGTTTTGAAAAGATTAATGTGCCCTATTGGAAGTCTGCGCCTTTTATTGATCCAAATATTCTGTCCTTGGGCCAATATCGTTGGGATCCGATATCACACACAGATGAGGCCCAAACTTGGCTCACAGGCATGCGCACCATGACCACTGCCGGTGATGTGAACACACAGGTTGGCATGGCAAGTCATATCTATCTGATTAGTACGAGCATGGTAGATTCGTATTTCTACTCAGCCGACAGTGAACTCTTAGTTGTTCCACAAGAAGGTCGCCTCCGATTTTGCACCGAACTGGGTGTTATAGATTTAGAACCGCAAGAAATTGCAATCCTTCCACGCGGCCTTGTTTACCGCGTTGAGGTTCTCGATGGGCCTGCGCGCGGATTTGTTTGCGAAAACTATGGACAAAAATTCGAATTGCCCAGCCGTGGACCAATTGGTGCAAACTGTATGGTAAACCCCCGCGATTTCAAAACTCCTGTAGCTGCCTTTGAGGATCGTGAGGTGCCATCAACGGTCACGATCAAATGGTGCGGTCAGTTCCATGAGACAAAAATCGGACATTCACCACTGGATGTGGTGGCCTGGCACGGTAATTACGCGCCAGTGAAATACGACTTGCGCACTTATTGTCCCGTTGGCGCAATCTTGTTCGACCATCCTGATCCATCGATCTTCACTGTATTGACGGCACCGTCAGGTCAGGATGGCACGGCCAACATCGATTTTGTTTTGTTCCGCGATCGCTGGGTGGTTGCAGAAGGTACATTCCGCCCACCTTGGTATCACAAGAATGTCATGTCCGAGATGATGGGCAATATTTTTGGTATTTATGATGCTAAGCCTAAGGGTTTTGTACCAGGCGGTATGTCATTGCACAATATGATGCTTCCACATGGCCCAGACAAAAATGCATTTGAGGGAGCATCAAACATGGACCTAAAAGCCGAAAAGTTGGACAATACGATGTCCTTTATGTTCGAGACCCGTTTCCCACAACATTTGAGCAAATTCGCAGCTAATGAAGCTCCATTACAGAATGATTACATCGATTGCTGGGCGGACATAGAAAAGAAATTTGACGGCACCCCCGGCAAAAAATAAAAGAGCAGCCAACAATGTCATTTATACAAAGCTAAGTTAATTCTTATCGGCAATCGCTGTCGTTGCAACCTTTATATATTAGCTATGATTCCTGACCTTAAAACAAGGAACGACAGGTCTGATCGAATTTTTTTGCTTTTTTAGATCAAAAGACGAGTGCGCCTTAATAGCCTATTTCCTAGCACAAGATCACTGTCCGTAAAGTTGAAAGAATGAACCCAATTACCGCTAAACCTAAACCATACACGTGGCCCGTAACTTTTAACGAATTTTGAACAACCCGTGAAAGCGTCTGTAGTTCGGCTATATTTTAAATTTTTTGATCAGGTCTAGGCTCTGTTGAACCTCTCTGCCCCTACAAGGCCCCTAGTGAAGATGCTGCGTTAGTTGCTGGGCAAAGAGCTTCCATACGCATGATAAACTTCATGCCATCTGCAGAGTGGACAGCTTGTAAGCGCAGCCAGTCAATTCCTGCAGAAGCCACTTTGCGTACTGCATCCGTCAAAATACCGTCTGATTAGAATTGTTAGAACTGTCAGACGAATGCGAATACGCATCGGATTGGTGGCGTAGCCAAAATTTATGCACCAAAGAATTGATACCACTCGGCGAGAGAAATGGCTCTGATTGAGGAAAAATTATTGCGAGGGGGATATCGAACGAACGTATATCGCAAATCTCAGTCACCGTCATGTCACCAAGTGCAAAAGTTAACATACTAGGCTCTTACAAGTGGGAAAACCCATTAAAATTTGAGTGATTAAAAATTCTGTGGTGCGCCTCATGCTGAAGTCCCTTGAATTCAGATAATATTAAGCAGACCTCATGCAATCCCAAAAGTAAATTCTTATGTTATGGATACAGTTAAAAAAGGGAATTTAATTATACATAATTAACTATATGAAATTAAATAATAATAATAAATAAAAATCTGAAACTATACTCGTAAGGTAGGAACTAGACTTCTTACCCCCTCACTTTTGGCATCAGCAACTGCGATCGTGAACTCATGTGGGGATATTAATTGTTATTAAATTTAGAAAAGTGGGCAACAGTATTGGAGTTGGTACTTTTTAGCCTGTTAATTTTGATATTTGTGATTGTCCAAATTATTTCCCTGAATCCGGAAAACATTGCTTCTACTAAATTTTATCACATTTTAGCAGCGGCCTTCACCATGGCTTTTTTTAGCTACAGTCGATTTATTCAAACAGGATTTGGGAGGTCTAGCGGCAAGATTATTATCAGAACGGCTCACGTGTGAACAAAATAGTCCACTCAAGAGCCAAGAGTATCGGTACGAAGGTATCCGTACAAAATAGTCCAACGGAATTCAGCATTAAAAGGTCTTATGGGAGAAAATTATGACCAATAGCATATTTAAAAGAACTAGCTTTATGGCTTTAGCTGTAATGGTAGCCACACCACTCTTTGCAGGTGATAAAGCAGTGAACTGGTGGTACGAAAGCGCCAACCCAAGTCAACAGGAAGCTTTATCCACACATCTGATAGATAAATTTAATGCATCAGATAAAGATCATAATCTAATAATTGACTATCGCGGTGACGCCTTAACTCAGCAATTGCGGGTAGCGCTTTTGTCGGGGACTGGTCCAGACCTCGTACAGACACCCGGTCCCTCGTTTGTTGCGGCTATGGCGCGCGCAGGACAACTTTTACCACTGGATGATATTGCCGCAAACAAGGGCTGGAATGATCGTATTTTACCCTTTTTCTTAGATCTTGGACGCTTTGATGGAAAGCTCTTTGCGCTACCAAAAACCTATGAAACTTTGGGTTTATTTTATAATAAAAAAGTTATGTCAGATAATGGATGGGAAGTTCCCACTACTATCAGTGATTTTGAAAAAGTAGCTGATCAGATGGTGGCAAAAGGAATTGTACCGATAGGTGCTGGAAACTCTAACTGGCGCCCAGCAAACGAATGGCATGTCACTCTCGCAATGAATTCCATTGCAGGACCAGATAATATGCAGAAGGCATTAACGGGTCAAATGTCATGGACCGAGCAACCATTTTTAGATTCTGTTAATGCGCTCAAAAGATGGTGGGACAAAGGTTATTTTGGAGAAAATTATTTTTCCATTAGCACAGAGCAGATGATTTCAAACTTGGCTGAAGGTATTTCAGCAATGGCTCCAACTGGATCGTGGAGCTTTGGAGATGTTCCAACATATTTCGAAGGCGAACTGGATAATGTTGGTTTTGCAGGCTTCCCGAGCGGTGAAGGCGTTCCTTATCCAATTTATGCCCTTGGCATTGGAACTACCTTTTCTATCGCAGCTAAAGCAGAGAACCCTGAAGGAGCCGCTGCCGCGCTAGACTTTATGTTTGATGAAGGATTCTATACTGACATCAATAATGTCTGGCAGGGTGAATGGAATTTACCATTGCGCGATTTAAGTAATGTTAAACTATCTGACGATGTGTTGCCGGCATACACAGCATCAATGGCTGCACTCGCTTCAGCGGTAAACAATAACCAGTATGGCTATACTTCTTGGACATTCATGCCGCCCGCAACAAATAGCTATGTCGTAAGTGGTATCGAAGAAGTTTGGTTGGATGAGATATCCGCTGAGCAATTTCTATCTGAATTAGATGCTATTTTTAAGCAGGAGTTAGCCGAAGGCAAAGTAGCAGATATTCCTGCGAGATAATCTGAACTTTTTAATAAATGCGACGGTTTAATATCGTCGCATTTATCTATTAAATCCAACATGTGAAAGCCTTTAAATGTATCGACTGTTCATCTTACCAACGATGATTATAAATATTGCGGTGATATTAATACCAGCAATATTAACGATCATTTTGGCCTTCTATCGTTGGGACGGTATTTCCAATCCTGTTTTCATTGGTCTGGAGAACTTTGAAAGGCTCTGGAACGATAGAATTTTTTGGAAAGCTCTTCGTAATAATTTTATTTGGACGGCTTTGTTCTTAACTTTCCCTATTATCATAGGGTTAGTAGTCGCATCATTACTCCTTACAGTTAGGCGTGGGAGTACATTTTTCCAGATTATTTACTTGTTTCCACTTGTCATCTCGGCCGTCATTTCCGCCAGAGTTTGGCAAGGTATGATTTACAACCCACAAAGTGGGATAGTAGCACTATTGGAACGTTATGGACTGGACTTATATGATCCCCTCTCACGAACAGCGACAGCTCTCTATGGGGTGGCGGTTGTTGACCTATGGCACTGGTGGGGTTTCATGGCAGTTATATTTTTTGCAGCTCTAAGACAAGTACCACAAGAACAGATAGAGGCGGCACGGCTTGAAGGCGCGACATACTTTCAAATGATGAGATGGGTTCTGATCCCAGGAATAATGCCTACGATCACTTTAATGATGATTATGACCGTAATTTGGTCTTTTTTAGTCTTTGATTTTGTTTACGTCATGACACAAGGCGGTCCCGCTTCATCGTCCGAAGTCCTATCGACAATGGCCTATAGGCGCGCTTTTTATGAACTAAAGGTCGGCAACGCCGCGGCAATTGCAGTAGTGATCAGTTTATTTGGTCTTGCAGCAACCTTTTTCTACCTTCGCCTTCAACGTCGGGAGGGAGAACAATGAATATGTTAGAAAGCCGCAATACAGTTATTTTAAGTTATTTTATTTTAGGAATTGCCGCGTTTACAGCACTTTTTCCACTAGCTTTGATGTTGTTGAACTCTGTTAAAACAGTTCCAGAGATCATAGCTAGCCCGTTGGCACCACCTGAAATATTAATTTGGGAAAATTATGCAAACGCTTGGAAACATTCGAAGTTTAGTAGAACTTTTGTGAACTCAGCAGTGCTGGTATTTGTAACTACTACGTTGGTACTATCCACAGGGTCGTTGACTGCGTATGTCCTTGCTCGAAAAAAAATTAAAACTTGGGCTATTGTCACTGCATATTTACTAGCCACAACAACCGCACCAATTCAACTATTTTTATTCCCCTTATACTTCGGCTTTGCTCACCTTGGCCTCATCAATAATATTTTTGCAGTCTCAGTTGTATATTGTGCGATTTATAGCCCTTTTTCCATTATGCTGTTACGCACTTATTTTTTGGCAGTTCCAAAGGAATTAGAAGAAGCTGCATTGGTCGATGGCGCAACTCCGTGGCAAGTGTTTTCAAAAGTATACCTACCTTTAGTATGGCCAGGGATGCTGACAGTTGCGCTAATTATAGGAATGTATACGTGGAATGAATTTCTCATAGCGACAACATTTTTGCAAAATCAGGAATCTCGAACGGCGATTGTTTCGTATTTTTTATTGTCAGGGCAATATGAGACTAATTGGGGTGAATTAATGGCAGGAGCAGTTCTCGTTGTCATGCCGATCATAATTTTGTTCATTTTTCTTCAGAAAAAATTCATTGATGGAATTACCGGTGGATCTGTCAAGGGCTAAGCTAGAGGGGCTTTGGTGTTATTATGTCAATACAAAAAGACTATATTGAACGCGTTTATGCTGGCGTATTAGGCAAGTTAATCGGTGTATATTTAGGCCGCCCATTTGAGGGCTGGACCTATGAGAGGATTATGGAAGAGTTGGGTCCAATTAAATACTATGTAAATGAAAAGTTAGGTGACCCCCTTGTCGTTACAGATGATGACGTTGCAGGTACATTTACGTTTCTAAGAGCTTTGGAGGATCATGAACTTTCATCAAGCCTTACATCTGAGGATATTGGAAAAACTTGGTTAAATTATCTTGTCGAAAAACGAAGTGTACTTTGGTGGGGTGGCAATGGTAGCTCGTCCGAACATACTGCTTGGCTAAACTTAAAAAATGGAGTCCCTGCGCCAGACAGTGGATCCATAGCAGTAAACGGATTAACTATTGCTGAACAAATCGGTGCTCAGATATTTATAGATGGCTGGGCACTTGTTGCACCAGGTAAGCCCGCACTGGCTGCTAAATTTGCTAAAAATGCTGGTAGCGTAAGTCATGATGGAGAGTCCGTTTATGCGGCAATGCTTTGGGCTGCGATGGAAGCTGAAGCATTTTCAGAAAAAAACGTCGACCACTTGTTAGACGTTGGTCTATCACAAATACCACTAGATTGCCTAATAGCTAAGCTTATTACAGACGTCCGAAAATGGCATAAATTACTTCCTAACTGGCTGGATTGTCGTCAGAAAATTGCAGATAATTATGGCTATGATAAATATCACGGCAATTGTCATGTTATTCCAAACCACGCTCTCATGATTATGGCTTTGCTGTACGCGCCACATGATTTTTCAAAAGGGCAGATGATCGTGAATACTGCGGGGTGGGATACAGACTGCAACGCTGGGAACTTGGGCTGCCTGCATGGCATTATGCTGGGCTTGGATGGTTTAAATCAAGGCCCAGATTGGCGAGGACCACTCGCAGATCGTATGCTGATATCTTCTGCAGATGGGGGTAACTCAATCAACGACGCAGTCAAAATGGCCTATTATATCGCAAACTTAGGATATGCTTTGGCAGATGAAGCCTTGCCAGAAATACCAAAAGATGGTGCTCAATTCCATTTTTCTCTGCCAGGATCAACCCAAGGGTTTCAGATAGCGGAAGGCACTACTCAACTTACAAATGTTGGTGTGACGGGGAAGCATTATAATGGTGTGGGAATGTTGGGCATAGATTTTGACAAGCTCACAACCAACTCTGAAGTCTTTTGTACAACACCTACGTTCATGTCACACGAAGTCCTAAAAATGCGGACTTATGATTTAATGGCAACCCCACTATTATATCCAGGGCAGCAACTCTCTGCGCGAATTTTATCACGATCAGACACGCAAGGAGATGTTGAAGTTAGTCTTCTAATCAGGTGCTACGGCTTAAACGATAAATTGATAGATCATGAGAGTGAAGCAGTTCGCTTGTCTGCAGGTCAAACAGCTTCCATGGATTGGACTGTGCCAGATTGTGGATCACAACCGATTGCGGAATTAGGAGTAGTTATCAGGTCCACGGGTTCTGCCCAAACAGGGTGGATTTTGATCGATAGAATAGGCTGGTCAGGAACGCCTAAATTATTTTTGACTCGTCCAGAAGTGCCAAGTGATTTCTGGCATAAAGCTTGGGTAAATGGCGTAGATGTTTTTACACCGCAAAAGTTCAAACAAAGTTTTCATATTTCCCAAGAGCGAGGTGAAGGGATTATTAGTCATGGTACCCGACAGTGGACAAATTATAGGGTTTCAGCGGACATCGCATTACACCTTGGAAAATACGCGGGTCTGACTGCGCGCACTCAAGGTTTGCGACGTTTTTATGCAGCTCGCATTACCCGTAGTGGCAATTTTGAAATTGTAAGAACTTTTGATGAAAAAACAACGGTATTGGCTGCGTCTAAGTTCCCAGTCGAACTTGATAAAGTTTTCAAACTCTCTCTGCAAGTGTCGGGACAGCAGATTCAGGCCCAAGCTGAGGATGTTAGCCTTACTTTTACAGATCAATCTCCAGAGGCAATGGTCAACGGTGGGATAGGATTGATCGTGGCTGACGGGGCAGCTTCGGCTCTTTTCTTCAATGTTTCTGAAGTAGAATAAATTTAAGTCAGTACAGAGCTAATTTAGTAAAGGATGTCTTAATATGGCACGAGTTGAAATTGAGAATGTTGATAAAAACTATGGTGCTATAAAAATTCTCAAAGATATCTCTGTTTCAGTAAGAGATGGCGAGTTTTTGGTACTTGTGGGACCATCTGGATGTGGAAAATCTACCTTGCTTAGAATGATTGCTGGTCTTGAAAATATATCAGCTGGAAAAATATATATCGGTGACAAAATTGTAAATAATCTACCTCCTAAAGAACGTGACGTGTCGATGGTTTTTCAAAACTACGCACTATATCCGCACTTGACTGTTGCTGAAAACATTGGATTTTCTTTAATTTTAGCTGGGACTCCTAAAACGGAAAAGGAGCGTCTAGTTCATGACGCTGCAGATGTTTTGGGTTTATCAGATCTTCTTGAGCGCAAACCAAAAAACTTGTCTGGCGGTCAGCGACAAAGAGTTGCTATGGGGCGCGCAATAATTCGGCGGCCAAAAGCCTTTTTATTCGATGAGCCATTGAGTAATTTAGACGCAAAATTACGGGTCGCTATGCGGGCTGAGATTAAATCATTGCATGCAAAATTCAAAACAACTGCAATTTACGTGACGCATGATCAAGTAGAAGCTATGACTATGGCTGATCGAATTGTCGTCATGAATGAAGGGCGTATTGAGCAAATCGGCCACCCTCTGGAATTGTACGACAAACCTGTGAATGCATTTGTTGCCGGATTTATTGGAACTCCTTCAATGAACCTTCTTGAAGCAAAAGTTGATTTGTCTGGGAAATATCCAATGGCCTTGTTTGAGACTGGAGAAAAATTACCACTACCGGTCAATACTAATTTGAAGGATGGGAATGACATCATCTATGGACTACGTCCCGAATATTGTAAAATTTCCAAAACTGGGCATCTGTCAAAGGTGGAAGCTATTGAACCTATGGGCTCGGAAACGCATTTGATTTTACGATTTGCTGCTCAGCGAGTTGTAATAGCAATCCATGATAGACTGAATATTTTTCCAGGTGAAGATCTTACTTTTAAACCTAATGTTGAGAAAGTAGTTATCTTTGATAAAAAATCCGGCCACGCCCTATAAACATCGTCTGCTCTTTTCCAATATAAAGATTATAGGAGTGTCCACTTAATTAAAGTTGGGAAATTTTACCAGTGATTAAAATATGCTACAACTTGGATTCAATTAAACAAATGCAATTATTTTAGCAAGAGATGGCACCAAAGCAAAACTACCCAAGAACGAATTAGAAATCCCAACACCAAGGCCCCAGCGTCCAAGACGCACGGCCCGTGATTTGGGGTACCCAGTCCAGGGCCATGCCCCTCAACAGTTGCGATTTAGCAAAGTAACGCCCACAGTTGCGCCATGGCCCACGGTCCCTGAGGCTTTGGTGCCGCTGGGTGTGCCAAAAGTGTTATAATTGTGATTATTGGGCGGTGAAGCCACCATCCGCTACGACCACCTGCCCAGTAATAAATGACGACGCGTCAGATAGTAAGAATGCAACGAGGTTTGCAATCTCTTCTGCCGTGCCAAACCGCCCAAGGGGAATGCGCTGTAGTAAGGAATCCGACTTGTCTTTATCTGCACGGGTCTCAGCAGTCATACCTGTCGAGATTGGCCCTGGGGCAACGGCATTCACGCGAATATTTGCGTCTGCAAGTTCAAGCGCAATTGATCGCGCCAACCCATTTATAGCTGACTTAGATGCAGTATAAGCCGCAGCGTTACGGTGCCCAACCAACCCTACCTGACTAGAAATCATAACAATAGACCCAGAATTGTGTTGCCGCAAATACGGAATAGTAAATTTAACAAGATTAAAAGTTGCAGTTAAATTAACATCAAGTACACGAGTCCAATCCTCAGGGGACGTGTCTTCACTGGCCCGCAACTTGATGATACCAGCTGATGCCAGTACGCCATCAATACCACCGCAAGCTGTCGCCGCGCCTGATACCGCACACTGCAAAGCGTTCGCATCAGTAACATCAAGCTTAAAGCAACGATTAGCAGGAATGATACCGTCAAGATTTCTAATCTGGTCATCGCTAAAAACAGTACCAGAAACCAACGCTCCTAGGCTGTGAGCGAGGCGCGAGGCCGCGAGACCAATCCCCGTTCCAGCACCACTGACAAAGAGACTTCTATTAGCAAGTGTGAACATTAGTAACCTTTTAGTATTAGAAAAATCTAGGATTCCCCTATTATTTAAGGCTCCAATTATACATTGTCGCTTCATTATGTCCAGAACAAGCTCCATGAACTCGGTGTACAGCTTGCTGATATTTGATGCTTAGTCTCTGCGAAAAGTCTGGCGCCAAAGACAAAACAGTCAATAATTTTATTATAAAACCGCGTATACATTTTATTATACAAAAGTTCAGAATTTGCACCCAAACAAGCAGTATAGTTTGCCCAACCCTGCCATAAATTTAATTTAGTTCATGCCCATTTGCATAACCACTTTAATGGCAAGCGCTAAAACTATTCAGAATCCAGTTTCCAAATTAACGGGTCCTCCAAGTTAGAAGCGCTCACGTCAAAAGTCTGTAATTTTTGTCAGAGAAATTTCTTTACAAGTTTATGAAAGGATCTTAGCGTTTAAGAATCATCTTAATTTGTTTAGATATAAGGAAGTCAACATGAACGTTGCGTTAATTATAAAATTTTATCAACAAGCTTGGTGATTATTAATGAATAAGATTAATA
>MDTF01007344.1_pt1 | contig 11759 bp, 13 predicted proteins | sample 811191 | NCBI WGS metagenome assembly MDTF01 (sample SAMN05326649, study PRJNA326480) | marine metagenome | isolation source: seawater | place: Southern Ocean | collected 2011
AACCAGATGCGCTACCAGGCTGCGCTACGCCCCGATTGAGGTACTAATACATTAGATATTAATAATTTCAAAGGATAAAGAGTATCAAAATATCCCTTTTTTTAAAGAATCTGTTATACATGAAAAATGATCATTATTTGTAATAATTGTAGTAAAAAATTTGAGGTTAATTCAGATTTAATAAGTGATAATGGCAGATTATTACAGTGTAGTGGATGCAATCATAAATGGTTTTTTAAAAAAGAAGTTAAAACAACTCTTAAAAAAACAAAGCCTATTGAAACTAAAAATTTAGATGTTTCTTTATTTGATGAACCAGAAATAAATGGTGATTTAAATCAAAACCATGAGCACAATCCTCAAGATATTAAAAAAATAAATAAAATAAAAAAAGGAAAGAGTAAATTTTTACAACTAACCTTAATTTCTATAATAACATTTATTGCATTAATTATTCTTGTAGATACATTTGAGGCTCCTATTAGTAAAATTATACCAAATATCGAATTTATACTTTATAATTTATATGAATCTATTAAAGATATAATGTTATTTTTTGAAGATTTAATTTAATTACATATGATTAAAAATTTATCTAAACCTTTTAAGTGGTTCTTTAAACTAGAAGCTGCTAGTGGTTTAATTTTATTAGTTGCTGCTATTATTGCTCTAATAATAAGTAATTCAAGATTTAATGAATTATATTTTCACACATTAGAACAATATTTGTTTATAGGGATAAATAATTTAGGATTAAAACTTACAGTTCATCATTGGATAAATGATGCTCTGATGGCCATTTTTTTCTTTTTTGTTACTTTGGAAATTAAAAGAGAATTTATACAGGGCGAACTATCAAATTTTAAAAAAGCATTATTGCCAATAATAGCTGCTGTCGGAGGGATGCTAGTTCCTGCTTTATTTTATATCTTTATAAATTTAGGTAATACTGAAACATTAAACGGTTGGGCAATACCTTCCGCAACAGACATTGCTTTTTCTTTAGGTATACTTTCCTTACTTGGTTCAAGAGTTCCTATATCACTTAAAATTTTTCTAACAGCGTTAGCTATAATAGATGATCTTGGAGCAATTCTTATTATCGCTTTTTTTTATTCAGGTGATTTAAGTATAAGTTATTTAAGTTTAATTTTAATTTCATATATTTTTTTATTAATTCTAAACAAATTTGGAGTAAAAAAATTTACACCCTACCTATTAATTGGAATATTTATGTGGTTTTTTACCTATAAATCAGGAATTCATGCAACAATAGCCGGTGTTCTTTTGGCCTCTACGATACCTCATAGAATAAAAAATAAAGATTTTTCTCTACTTATTAAAATAGAACATGCAATTAGTCCATATGTTGCTTTTATGATTATGCCCTTATTTGCGTTTGCAAATGCAGGGGTTTCTCTAACAGGCTTAACCATCAAGTCGTTAATGTTGCCAGTTCCACTGGGTATTCTTATGGGCTTATTTTTTGGAAAGCAAATTGGCGTTATGTTATTTTCATATTTTTCTGTAAAATTTAAAATAGCCGAAATGCCTGATAATTCAAATTGGCTAAGTTTATATGGAGTGTCAATATTGACTGGTATTGGTTTTACCATGAGTTTATTTGTTGGAAATTTAGCCTTTGCTGAAAATACTCAATATATTGATGGTGTTAAGATTGGTGTATTATCTGGATCTTTATTATCAACATTATTTGGTTATTTTTTATTATTAACTACATCCAAAAAGTAAATTATGATGGGTAAAAAGTATATAATAGAATATATATTAATAATTATGTTCTCTTTTTTTGGAAACGCTGAAGCAAAATATAATAAATTATTTTTTGACCTAAATATTAAAAGTATTGACGGTAAAGAAATTAATTTTTCTGAATATAAAAATAAAACTATTTTAATAGTTAATGTTGCTAGTAAATGTGGTTTTACTAAACAATATGCTGATTTACAAACTCTTTATGAAAATTATAGGGATAAAGGTTTAGTAGTAATAGGTGTCCCTTCAAATCAATTTGGTGGACAAGAGCCTGGCACAAATTCAGAAATAAAAAATTTTTGTGAAACTAATTTTAATATAACCTTCCCAATTACTGACAAAGTGAATGTCAAAGGAGATAATGCTCATGATGTTTATGTTTGGGCAAAAGAAAATTTTGGAAATTCAGCTGTTCCAAAATGGAATTTTCATAAAATTTTGATTAATAAAGAAGGTAAGATTGAAGAAACTTATGGTTCATTTGTTAAACCAATGTCTAAGAAAATAGTTTTAAAATTAGAAGAATTGCTTAATTAAATATTTATTATTTAATAATATTATCGATATATTTTTTTAAATTTATTTTACCAAAATATTTATGAACTTTATTTTTAAGATTTGAATTAGTTATAGATGAGGTGTATCTTTCCCCTGCTCTTTTAGGCATATACTTTATTTTTGATTTAAACATATTAGCAACTTGAATTATAGAATAACTTTTATGATTAGAAATACTATAGTGCCTAGATTTATTTAGTTTCCATGCCAAGTAACATATATCAACAGTATCAAAAATATGAGTAAATCTTCTTGATTGGTTACCAGGCCTAACAACTGGTAATACTTTTCTTTTTTTATAGGCCTCTATAAATATACCAATAACAGTTGCCATTTTCCCCTTAGATATTTGATTTGGTCCATAAACATTATAAAAATATATTACATCAAATTTAAATTTGAACCATTTTTTAAAATTTTCAAGTAATTCAAGATTTTTTGCTTTTGTAAAAGCATAAGGTGAAAGGTTTTTATCACTTCCATTATTTCCTAATGTAGCTGATGTAGCAGAATAAATAAGTTTAATTTTATTTTTTAAACAATAGTTAAACACAGAATTAGTTCCAATGGTATTTGATTGTATGCAATCATTTAAATTATTAAAACTTTGATAAATTCTAGCAAACTCACCAAAATGAAAAATGCAATTAATATTTTTAGGGTTTTTTAAGACTTCAAAAATATCTTTAGTATCAGCATTTATATATTTTATTCTCTTATTTAAAATATGATTTTTTTTGTTACCAGAAGAGTAATTATCGATGCTTATAATGTTAAGTTTAGTTTTTTTTATAAACAAAGGGATTAAATTAGAACCAACAAATCCAGCCCCCCCAGTAATTACTATAGTATTTTTTATCATATTAAAAATTTAAGATTAAACCATCATAGCCAGGTATTATATTATTAGGAAGAATTTTCAATAAATGATTATAATCTAAATCATTATGCATATTTGTTAAAATTGTTTTTTTTGGTTTAATAATTTTAACTATATTTAAGACTTGGTCTAAATTAAAGTGTGAAGAATGTTTTTTGTATCGTAAACAATCAATAATGAAATAATCAAGATTTTGTAATAATCTTAGATCTTTTTTATAAATCATACTGATATCACTAGAGTAAGCTAACTTGTCGTTTATTAAATAACAAATGCTTTTAATCTTACCATGCTGGACAGGTATACTTTTAATGGAAATTTTTTTGTCATTATTTTTAAAAATATGTTTATCCTTTAATAAATTCAAAGATAAGGTTGATGGATAACCATAAGAAGATTTAAAACAATATTTAAAAGTAGTATATAGATATTTTGATGTCTTCTTATCAGCATATACGGGTATTTGTTTTTTGTTTTTCAAAAAAAATGGCCTAAGGTCATTAATACCATGTGTTTGATCAGCGTGTAAGTGTGTATAGAAAATTTTATCAATAGTTTTAATTTTATTTGCTAATAGTTGATTTCTTAAATCGGGAGAAGTATCAATTAAAATATTTTTATTATCAAATTTAATAAGTGCAGAACATCTTGTTCTATAATTTTTTATATTTTTTGGGTCACACCTACCAAAAAAACCATCCACTCTTGGTACACCCATGGAGCTACCACTTCCCAGTATAACAAATTTTATCGGCATTTTATTAATTTGGTTTAAAAAGATTGTTAAAATTTTTCGTTGTTAAGTCTGTAATTTCTTCAAGTGTTTTTTCTTTGATTAATGATAACTTTTCTGCTGTATATTTTATAAAACTTGGCTCATTATTTTTACCACGCATCGGTATTGGTGCTAAAAATGGGCTGTCAGTTTCTATAAGTAATTTTTCCAACGGAATTGATTTAAATGTGTTTTGCAAATCTATACTATTTTTAAAAGTTATTATTCCACTAGCTGAAAAAGAAGCATCTAATGATAATAATTTTTTAGAAAATTCTAAGGAACCAGTAAAACAATGCATCAAAATTTTGATTTTGTCATTTTTATATAAATTAAGAATCTCAAAAGTTTCATTTTCAGCATTTCTAGAATGAATTATAATAGGTACCTTAAGAATGATAGATGCTTCTATGTGTTCTTTAAAACTATCAATTTGTCTTTGTTTATTGCTATGATTATAAAAAAAATCTAATCCAGTTTCACCTATACCAATGATTTTTTCATCGATGTTTGTATTTTTAATTATAGTCTCTCTATCAACGATGTTAGTCTCAGTTTCATGAGGATGAATACCATAAGTACCAAAAATGATTGGATCCTTTTTAATTAATTCTTTAATTTTTTCAAAACTCTTAAACGTTGTACAAATAGTTAGAAGTTTACTAATACCAATGTCTTTTGACTTTCTTATAACTTCCTTAATATTAGTAAATAAAGGTTCATGATCTAAATGACAATGTGAATCAATCATTTTTTTTTTCAATTTTTTTAAAAAGAATTTTAATTTTATTAATTTTATTACCAGGTTTCAAATAATTATGAATTCCTATAGATTCAAAAATTATATCTTCAGTTTTCAAGTCAAAAATATTAAGTGCTTTATTAATAGAATCCGGAATAATTGGGTATAACATAAAACAAATCTTTCTAATCATTTCAAGAGATGTATAAACAATAGTATTTAATCTTGTAATGTCATCTTTTTTTTTCCATGGTTCTTGATCGTTAAAATATTTATTTGCTTCAAATAAAGCGCTCATAATAAAATTTATATAAAAATTAATATTTTGATTATCAATTTCATCCCTTAAAGTTTGTAAATTATCAGTAAATCTATTTAACATTATAAGATCCTCATTATTAAATTTATCTGTAATGGGTATTTTTAAAGAACAATTTTTTTCAGCAAAGGCAGTAACTCTTTGACATAAGTTACCAAAATTATTTGCGAGATCACTATTAATGCAATCTTCAAGTCTATTTTGTGATATATTACCGTCATTACCAAATGATACTTCTTTAATTAAATAGTATCTTAAAGGATCTAAGCCATATGTTTCAATTATATCTAAAGGATCTAAAATATTTCCTTTGGATTTAGACATTTTTTCATCTCCTGATAAAATCCAACCATGACCATATATTTTTTTAGGTAATGGAATTTCAGCTGCCATTAAAAATGCTGGCCAATAAACAGCGTGAAATCTTAAAATATCTTTACCTATTAAATGTACAGATGCGGGCCAAAAATTTTTATATAAATCATCTTTTATGTTAGGATAGTTAAGGGCACTAATATAATTAGTAAGTGCATCTAACCAAACATAAATAACATGATCTGGATTATTAGGTACATTTATTCCCCATGAAAATGTCTTTCTACTAATTGATAGGTCTTTTAAACCACTTTTAACAAAACTAACAACTTCATTTTTTCTGGATTTAGGAGCAATAAAATTTGGATTTTTTTCATAATACTCAAGTAGGCTATCTTGCCATTTTGAAAGTCTAAAAAAATATGATTCTTCTTCTATCCATTCTACAGGTGAGCCAGAATCAGTAGCTATTTTAATCCCATTTTTTTCAATTATTTCATTTTCATTATAAAAAGCTTCATCGGAAACGGAATACCACCCTGAATATTTTGATAAATAAATATCATTATTTTTTTCTAATTGTGTCCAAAGATGTTGAACAGTTTTTTTATGTCTTTCTTCTGTAGTTCTAATAAAATCTGTATTTGATAAATTAAGAGTTTTTGAAAGATTTCTAAAGGTTTGACTAATTTCATCACAAAATTTAAGAGGATCAATATTTTTATTTTCAGCTGCTCTTTGAATTTTTAACCCATGTTCGTCTGTGCCTGTTAGAAAATGAACATCATAACCATCAATACGTTTAAATCTTGCAAAGAAATCTGCAATAATACTAGTATAAGCGTGACCCATATGGGGCTTTGCAGAAGGGTAATAAATTGGTGTTGTAATATAAAAATTTTTATCCATTTAATAATTTTGATTTGAATTCTAAAAATAAACTTTCCTCATCAAGATTAAATTTTTCAGTGTTATTGATTTTATTGATAAAATTCTGATAAATATTTAATAAAGAAGTTTTAGCTGTTCTTAATTTATATTCTTTTAAAAAAAATAATTCAATAAAGTTAATCAATAATTGCTTAACGAGTTTATCCTTTTTATAATATCCATTATCAATTAGTAGGTTTATAAAACTCTCTATTGATTGTTCTTTAAGATCAATTTTTTTTTGATCTGCAAAATCTACTAACTTAATAAAATCACCAGGTGTATTATAGTGACTAATTAAATCTTTATTAATTAAATCTATAACATTTCTACTAATTAATAAATTTGCTATATTAAGACACTCAACATAAGAAAGGTTAATTTTGAAGGTCAAACATCTAGATTTTAATGTGGGTAGTATTTTTTTTTCACTATTGTGTATAAGAATAAAAAAAATATTGTCGTTTGGTTCTTCCACTATCTTTAATAACGCATTAATAGAATTTTTATTAAGATTTTCAATATTATCTATTAAAATAAATCGTGAATCATCATTAAAACTAGATTTGTTTGTGTAAGTTATCATTTCTCGAATTTGACCTACATCAATATTCTTTTTTTCGTTAATTAAATCTATTAAATAAAAATTAGGATGTGTGTTGTTATTTAGCAATATGAAAGACTTATTATCTTTATTGATAATTGAATTAATAGCATCATATTTATAATCTTCATTTTTTGACAGAATATAATTAATAATATGATGAGCTAATGTGGACTTACCCAATCCTTTTTTACCCGAAAGTAAAATTTTATTAGGCATTTTCTTTTGATTATAAAGTTTAATAATTTCATCAAAATAGTTTTTTAAACCATAAAGATTTATGTTTTCTGAAGGTTTTATATTCATCTAAATTAAATTATCAATTTTATCTAATATGATTTTTTTATTTTTAATTATATCTATATTTGAGTCTATTTTCATATATTTCTTAGGATTTTTTTTTGCAATCATAAGAAATCCATCTTGAACATTTTTATAAAAAACACTATTAAATTTGTCGTACCTATTTAATTTTTTTCTTTTAGCTAATCTAAGCTTCATATTTTTTTGATTAACTAAATTAAGGAATGTAAAAGTAACTTTAATATCTTTTAATAAAAAATTATTTACCATATTGATAAATTTCATGTTTACACCCATGCCATAATGTTGGTAAGCTAATGTTGAATCTGTAAACCGATCAATCAATATTATAAATTTTTCATTGTTTTTATTTATAAGATCTATATTTTCACTTCTTGAGGATAAATATAAGAGTAAATCTGTATGTTTATTAAAAGTTGATTTGTTATCAAGGATAAGTTTTCTAATTTTTTCAGAGTTTTTATTGCCACCAGGTTCACGAATTTTAATAAATTTTTTATTTTTTTTCCTTAAGTAATTAGCAACATTATTAATGTGAGATGATTTACCACTACCCTCGATTCCTTCAAATACAATGATTGGTTTTTTAGACATCGCCCCATATTAAAAAATTGATAGATTTTATCAACCTAGAAAATACATTTAACTTTTTAACATCTTCAAATGCTAATAAATTATATTCATCTAAAAGTTCACCCTTATAAGAGATAACTAATTTTCCTAATATATCATCTTTTTTTATAGGTGCGGGGATTGGTCCATCATATACAAGAGATACATTTAAAAATTTTTTACGAGCTTTAGGAATTGTTTTGTAAATATTTTTTTTTACATAAGTGTTTACATTTTTACTCTTACCCAACCAAACTTCTGCTTTTTCAATAGGAGTATTGGCTTTAGCTATTTCTATTAAATCAAAATTAGTTAATCCCCATGTTAAAAGTTTTGAACTCTCTTTAGATCTATCTTTTTTAGTTTCAAAGCCGCTACCAATCGCAATTAATCTTCTGCCATTTCTATTAACAGATGACGCTAAAGAATATTTTTCAACAGCTAAATATCCTGTTTTAATACCATCAGCACCAAAGTTTTTATAAAGTAATGGATTTCTATTCCCTTGTCTTATTGGATCACCACCGGTCCTGTCCCATGTAAATTCTTTTTCTGAAAAATATTTATATTCTTCGGGAAATTCTCTAATAAGATAATTAGACATAATTAAAATATCTCTTACAGTTGAAACATTATCCGGATCATTAATCCCTGATGAATTAGAAAAGTTAGTATTTTCCATTCCTATTTCTTTAGCTTTAGAGGTCATTAGAATTGCAAATTCTTCTTCTGTTCCAGCAATACCTTCTGCCAGAGCTATGCAGGCATCATTACCAGATGCGATTATTATTCCTTTAAGTAAATTTTCAACACTAACTTCATCACCTACCATTATAAACATGGATGAATAACCTGCTGATGATAATCGCCAAGCATTTTCAGAAACAATAAATTTTTCATCAAGATCTAAGTCACCACTTTTTAATAAATCAAAAGCAATTATTGCAGTCATAATTTTAGTCATTGACGCTGGGTAAATCGATTTATCAGCGTCTTTTTCGTAAAGGATTTTTCCTGATAAATAGTCTTGAAGAATTGCAGTTCTAGCTTCTATGTCAAAAGCTGCATAACTACTAATTGTAGTTAATAGAAGTGCCAATATTGTTAAAAATTTTAATCTAATCATTTTTTATAAATTCAATATTTTCAAATTTTAATATGTTTATATCATTAAATGATTTTTGTAGAGAATTAATGCTGCTAAATGGACCTAAATATACTCGGTAATTTTTGTTAGATATTTTTTTAATTTTAGGATTTTTAATTTTTGTGTCATCAGTGATTCTTTTCAACATTACTCTGGCTGTGTCTTTAAAGTAAAAATCAGCAATTTTAATAATATAAGAAAATTCATTTTTAGAGACTTTTTTATTATCAGTTTTAACTTTATTCAAGTTGTTAATGCTGATGCTATTAACCGGAGCTTTATTTGCAACATTTTTTTCTTCTTCGTATGTTTTTGCTTTTTTTGCAACGAATAAGGAATTTTTAGGAATTTCTAAAATTTCTACGTAAGGCTCATTTATATCTAAATCTAATTCACTGGCAATTCTTATTGAAATAACAGAATTATTAAAAGAAGGATAATTTGATTTCTTACCCACTTTTGCAATTAAAGACTTATTGTTTAAAATATTTGTGATTTTAACCTGAGTGTTTCTTTTAAGATTTTTTTGAAAAATCATTAAGTCACGTTCATTTATTTTTTGTGTAATTATTTTATCTTCGTAAAGCACATCACTGTATATAAGAGCAAAGCCTTTATTTTTATGGTTATTGTCTATAGAAAAAAATTCGGGTTGATTATTAATTAAATTTTCAGCAGTACAATTTGTTAAAAATATACAAATAATAAAAAATAAGATCTTTTTATAAGACATTTTCAAATTTATTCTTTAATGTGCAGACAGCTAAACCAAATCGTAATGATCTATTCCACTGCAGTATTTTTTCATAATTTTCAAAAACTATATAAGCAGGCTTAAGATTTTGTGAATTAGGCACAATATCTTTATCAGGAGTAATAATTGCAGCAATAAGATTACTTTTAATTTTTAAATTCTTACCTCCGGATATATATTTTCTTAAATCTTCAAATTTTTTTTTATTCTCTAGCAATTTAGCTGAAGTATTTAATAGTTTTTTAGGTGTATTTTTAGTCAAAGTTACTTCGATAAAACAAGGTTCATTTTTTCTCCATCCAATTTTATTGATATAATTTGCAGCTGAAGCGAATGAATCTTTTTTTGATTTAAGTTCTATTATATTGTTTTCATCATAATCAATCGCATAATTTTTAATAGTCGTTGGCATAAACTGAAAATTTCCAAATGCTCCAGCCCAAGAACCGTATAAAATTTTATAATCAATTACACCACTATCGACTAATTGTAATATTGTTATTAATTCATTTGTAAAAAACTCTGATCTTCTCTCATCATAACTTAGTGTTGCTAAAGAGGATAGAATATCCATTTTCCCAACATATGTACCAAAATTAGTTTCAATGCCCATTAATGCTAAGAGTAGATCTTTCTCAACAGAAAATTGTTCATCAATCAAATCTATAAAGTCTTTATTTTTGTTATAAAGTTCAATACCTTTTTTAAGCTTTTTTTTAGAGGTTCTTTTTGAAATATAAGTTTTTGTATCTTCATAAAATTCTGGTTGAAAACGATCATACTTGATTACTTTAGGTAAAAATACTACGTTTACCATTGCTAAATCAAAAGTTTTTTCAGAGATATTGTTTTTTAATGCATGTTTTTTAAAATTCTTTTTCCAAACTTCAAATGATTGTTCAGTAGAAAAAGAAGGTAAGGCATAAAAAGCAATTATTAATATAAATAAAATCTTAATCATTTTCATACAAATCTTTTAAATAAATAAATACAGCAATCCAGATTAAAATGAAACTTACTAACTTTATAATCGAAAAAGCCTCATTATAGTAAAAAAAACCAAGTATAAATTGAAATGATGGGGTTATATAGAAAATCATTCCAGTTGCACCAAGGCCACAAAGTTCAACACCACGGACATAGAGAAATAGAGGTATAACAGTCATAGGTCCCGCAAGTAAAAGTATTAACATTAAAGATGGATTGGAAAAACTAAAATCATTTAAACCTTTTTGTGTAATTAAATAGAAGCTTGCTAATGCAAAGGGTAAAATAAATAAACTCTCTACTAAAAGTCCAATATCGGTATCTACATTAATTTTTTTTCTTAATAAATTATAAAAACCCCAGCTCAAAGCTACAGTCAATCCTACCCATGGTATAGCTTTGAAATTAGTAAAAAGTAAAAAAATGATTGAAGTTAATACAAGAATAATTGCAATTTTTCTTTTTTTATTAAGTTTTTCTTTAAAAAAAATATTACCCAAAAAAACACTCAAAATTGGCATAATAAAATATCCAAAACTTGCATCTATAATTTGGTTATTTGTAACAGCATATATCCAAACTGCCCAATTTATGAAAATTAATAACCCAGAAAAAAATAGAGTTATTAAAATTTTATAATTCTTAATAGTAGCAAAAAAAATATCCCATTTTGAAAAATATGCAGTTGACATGATTAATGTTAAAGATGTCCAAATAGTTCTATGAATAACAACTTCAACATGTCCAGCAAACGATATGTATTTGAAATATATAACACCAAATACACCCCACCAAAAAGAAGCTAAGGCTGTTAAAGCAATACCTTTATTAAACTCTTTATCTCTCATAAATAAATAATATCCGCTTATAAATCATTAATTTATTATTTTATATGTTTTATAGTTGAAAAGATTTTAATGTTCGCTAAAACACTCATTTACGGAGAGATGGCAGAGCGGTTGAATGCACCGGTCTTGAAAACCGGCAAAGGGGCAACTCTTTCCTGAGTTCGAATCTCAGTCTCTCCGCCACTACT
>MDTF01000284.1_pt1 | contig 11758 bp, 9 predicted proteins | sample 811191 | NCBI WGS metagenome assembly MDTF01 (sample SAMN05326649, study PRJNA326480) | marine metagenome | isolation source: seawater | place: Southern Ocean | collected 2011
TGAGTTTTCATAATAAGTATCAACATCACATGCTATCCAGTAAGAGTAATTAAGTTGAGTTTGTAGTTTTAAAAAGTTTCTGTCTTCTTCAAGGTTTTTGTTAAAAAAAATCATATCTCTCTCTGTAAAAATTCTAAATACTGCACTTAAAAAATTATTACCGACAATAAATTCTAGAAATAAATATGTTTAATCAGATTTTTTTGGGTAATATTAAGTACTGTATAAATATACATACAATTAATAATAAGTTCAATGCTTAAATTTTATGAGAGTTCATGCTCTCAGATGCTATGAAATAATATAACCCTTCATGCTTTTAATAAGTTAAAAATCAAAATTTCTGAAAACAAGCTCCATATCTTTCTTTCTATCAAAAGACCATAACTCTATTTGAATTGGTGTTTTTGAAGCAATTCTTGTCTCGTCATAAGTATTGGACTTCTGCCAGTTTAATAAAATTCCATGCGTTATTGATTTAAGCTCATTTGTTGAATTTAGAGGAATAGACTTAAGGTATTGTCTCAATTGAGATCTATGCCTATCTGAGAGCTTAGAATCATACTTACATTCAATAATTAAAGAGGTTGTTAGATTAAAATCTTTATTTTTTTGCTTTGGTATTAAGAAATCTAATTCACGCAAAGCTAGCATTTGATTCTTATAAAAAGTTTCTATATTAGTTTCACGAAGGTAGTCAATCTTAGACTTGCGAAATTCAAAAGCTAGTCCTCTCTGATATAAGTCCTCATCAAAACCATCACCCAGCTCCTTGTAAACCAATCCTGCTAGTTTTTCTAAAGTTTTTATAAAATCTTTATGCATATTTATCTCTATTTAATATCTGAATGAATAATAGAATTTGAAGTAATTATATTTTGATTAATTTTGTTAAAATCAAGTCCAGATATTGCTGAACAGTCTGACTTAAATTTTATATCACTGACGCCTAATGGAATATTTTTAGGATTCAAACATGGTACTTCAGAGCCTTTTAATATTAATAAGGTTTGTTTTGCAACTTCCAAGTTAAACCTTTTAGCATCAGCTATGTCTTTACCTGCTAGTTTGAATATTTGCCGCTCTATCTTTTCAATCAACTGATCAGATTGAAGTTTTTCTTTTATGTTACTCAATAGATCAAATACATTTGGACCCTCTTCATTTTCGTTTAAGCACATGCTTAAAATTAGAGTTTGCTCGACGGTGGAATTTGTTAACTGCTCAAGTTTAAAGAAATGCTCACGACGGCTACCGCCGAAACTTTTAACATCTATGCCAATTCTAGAGAAGGTAAAATCAAATGTAGATTCAGCCTGATCGTGCCACTTCTCTGCCCAAATATCTATATTTTGAGCATGAGCGATAATATAAAGCTCAGACCATAATCCCATCATTGATTTTAGAGGTTTCTTTTTTTTATAAGAGAAAAGTTTAGATAAGTTATTAATCTCGGTTTTTAAGTTATTTGCATTAATATCTTTGGCGTTTGAGAAGTATTTTGTAAAAAAACTGAAAAAGAAATTTCTTAAATTTAAATCTTCTTCTGTGCATGAAATGATATTAAAGATACCTGAATTTTTACCTTCATCATTGTTATTACTTACTAAGCAATCTTTTCCAAATTCTACCTTAATTCCTTCAAGAGCTTTTGTTGGCTCAGTATAAAAATCTTCTTCTTTTCCTTCTATAAGAAAGGCTGGGTTTCCTTCAAGAGAAAGACCTACTCTAAGCACTTGATCATTTATATCAATTTTCTCTACAAGAAAGTAATCTCTAACTCCACCTGAGTGATGAATCAGAAGTTTATTATAAATTTCTTTTATATCTATCATTATCCATATGAATTATTTATTGCTGAACTATAATCATATTGTTCATCATCTGAAATTTCAGCAATCATATTTGTATTAGATGGCATCTTAATTGCTAAAACCAGCGATTCAAAAGAGCTATGTTTATCCTCAGGATGATCAACCTTTATTTTGTGTATCTGAAATGTAATTGTTTTTTTACTATTTTGATAAACCTTCTCTCCACCTGGGTATCCATTCTTAACGGTTTTACCTTGGTGAAGAAATTTTAATCTAAAAATTGATACAGATTTTATGAAGGTATTAAAAGTAGTGTCGTCATACTCTGTTGTCTCTATAATGCTTTCTGTATAACTTCTCATTCTTGGATGAAAGCTGCTTAATTTCTTTTCTTCTGTACCCATTAATACAATAGAAGCTGAGTAATTTTTACGAATTAATAGCCCTATTGAAGCTTTTGTAATTGCCCATTGAGAAGAATCAATATGACCAACATCATAATCAGCCAAAACATTCATAACATCTTCTAGCTTTAAATTATTAGCGATAAGAGATTGAGTTGCCGGCGTCCAGCTCTCAGAATTAGGATAAGGAATAAATTCATCTTTATATGAGTCAATCAAACTTTTAATTACAACTTCATTTGAATTAAAGTCTAATGGTTCTTTTGGCCAGAACCATCCGCTTTTATTTAAAAATTTAGGGACTAATCCAATACCTATAATCGCTTTTCTGCATGGCTGAAGGATCGGGCTTAAGACCATTCTTCTTGTCCATTCTTGTAATGGCTTGGAAGGATTGGCCATTGTCCAATTTTTTAAGTCATTATATAAGACCTCTTCAGAATCTAAATAAGCTTTAAAATGTTTGTGCGTATCTTCTCCTAACCAAAGCTTAAGAAATCCTAAATGTTTTCTTTTATATCCATAAAATCTTCCTCTTTGCTGCAGAGTATCTGCATTAGTACTCCCTTTTCTTGGCATATATGTTGTCACAAGACCTTTTACGACAAATCCCCTGTCTAAAAGATTTCCACCAATGACAATATTATATTTATCATCCCAGTCAATAGTCTTAACTAGTCTAGGATTAGATTTTGCATTTAGAACGCTTAATGCAGCGTCTTTAACAATTAAAGGAATGAGTTCAATTAGTTCTTCAAATGAATTAAATTTATTATTTAATTGATTGACGCTTTTTTGTAATAACTTATAAGCATCTTTAAGATCCTGCTTATGTGTTTTTACCCAATTCTTTTTATTGGTATCAATTTCATATCTCCATTCTTTTAAATATTCATCAATGGTAATTCCCCATTTATCTTGAACTTTAACTTCGCCGTGTGGATGAATCATAATAGTTATATTTTTTGACCATACCGGAGATCCCTCTAGAGTTGCTTGAGCTGCAGTTATCAAGTAAGCAAAGAGAGCTTTAAAAAGGCTATTCGGTAATTCAAAATCTGTAATATTCTTTCCAAGTAGTTGCTCATTAGGAATTGTTACAGGGGCGTAGGAGTTATGAAAAAAGTCCTTTGTACCAACATAATCTTTACCAGGAGTAATAAATCTAACCCATTCTGGACTTAATTCATCAGATTTAGAAGTTAATAACAAAGCCTGTGGTGTTGCAGTATATTGAACAAAAGAATGTCGCTTTAAAGTTTTACGTAATTTTTTGATGGCTGCATATACAGCGCTTTGGTTATAGACCTCTGAGGTAGCCATGGAATTCAGACTGGCATTATCTGCCTCATCATCAATTACAAGAACATTTGTTTGATTTAAAATTTCTCTATTAGCATCTAAAACTTTTGCTAATTTGAGAATGTGCCCTTGGTGTTTAAGATTTACAGACACAATAGGTTTTACAGGGAAAAAATTGCTACCTCTATCTATCAGACAATCTAATTTTAATTGAGATATTGAACCAATATTGCTTTGTGGTAGCTTGACTTTTGATTGCGCTAACATGGATTTTAAGCTGATCTCGAACTCATCTCTATTCTGAGTAAGAAGATTATTAGTTCTTCCGCCTAAGACTATTATTAGCTTAAATCCATTATCAATGGCTAGCATAGCCAAGGCATTAAATGATGTAGTTTTACCACTTTGTACATAACCAATGACTGATCCAGTATTTTTTATAGAATTATCAGTTGATTTAGGGTCAATACATTTACCCAAAATATTGAAGGTTTCATTCGTAAGTATTTTTTTACTTTTTGTATCAAAATTTTCAAGTCCATGTATAAATTCTTTGTAAAAAATACCTTCCTTTGGATTCCAGTCTGAAGGAGGAAGTTTGCTATTTTTTTCTAATTTTGGGTAAATTCTAGTTGTCATGTGTATTAAATTAATTAAAGGATGGGCTAGTCAAGATTTCATTAAGATGTCGAAAAAATGAATTACTGCTTCTTGTCGATTCTTCAGAGCAAATTTGAGCTATGACCATAGCCACTGCTAGTTTCGTAATCCCTTCTACCTGGATATCCAATCCTGAATTTGTAAAATATTTATAAGCAAATTCATGAGCTACATTAACCTCAATTGCAAAACTCCTCTTCTCTCCATGTTTTTTTCCATCAGGACCATCAGTTTTTGTGACAAATCGATTTACATTGTTGGAAACTCTATTAATAAATATATCCCATTCTGTGCCTTCATACCTTACTGTAAGCTTTTCAGTATTTGTTGAAGGAATTATCGGCTCAGGCTCAGGTGTTTTTACTTCAGGAGGAAGCGGAGGGATATCTATTGGCTCATTACCGCCGGTGCCAGGAGGGTTTGGAAAAACTCGACCTCCATCACCAATGGGGTCGGTTTTTGGATCCCATTGCCAACGTCCATTTTTGGCTTGATTTATAAAATCATATTTTGTATTCTCATCATCCTGGAAAATAGTTGCTTGCTGGAGATATTTTTTTAATTCTGCTTTAAGCAATTCCTCTTTACCAGCCCACATAACCTGATTTTTTGTATATGCTGTTCTAAATTTAGGTGATATGTGAAGCCAGCCCTCTAACCTTTGATTAATTGCAGAATTTTCTCCCATATAAATTCCATACTTATCTTTATCGCTTTTAGTTTCATACTCTGAAGCTGATGGCATCCACTTATCGTGCCAGTTACCTTCGATTAATTTATTTTTCCAAAAAATACCAAAGCCTCTTTGTGGATTAGCTTTGACTTTTCTTAAAAAGACAAATCCTTGAGCCCAGTAACCATCACCTAAATCTAATTTAGGAATAACTGAAGCCCATCGAATCTCTTCTTTATTTTTGTCATGAGGATATTCAGATAATACTTTGACTGGAGGCACTTCAAATTTAAGTTTTTTACCATTATAAAAAATATCAATTTCGTTATCTTCTATAAACCACCTATACATATCTGCAAGGTATTTTCTAACCATAGTGACTTCATTAGTTCTTGGATATCTATGCGGCTTAGAGATAGTTATGTATGTAAAAGGAGTCGCTTTTTTTGCAGATTTAGTTTTAGGCCCAATATTAAATAATCCAGTTTTAACTATCTTTTGGATATCAACTGAGTATGTTTTCGCAATATCCTCATCTAAAGCCTTAGTTTCAACTTTCCAAGTATCAGAATACCAACAAGCAGATACCTTCATTCCCATGCCGAAAGTACCAATACCACCAAGTTTGTTTGGATTGCCGATATCAAATGCTCTCTTAGCATTTTCTTCAGAAATTCCTGCGCAATTATCATCAATTCTAATTAAGTCGCTGCTAACTTCAATATGAATAGCTGGCTTGTAATTAGGAATAGCTTGTTTGAGAGCATCCTTATTATCGAGGTAACTTTGAATTGAATTATCTACAAATTCTCCAAGAGCAGAATAATGTTGATTTTTCATCTCTTTAAAAGTTAGAAGAGCCTGAGGTCCTAGTGTTATATCTATTTCTGCTGGTGTTGTTAATTTAATTAATGTCATAGCATCTAGTCCCTGGGTAAGGATTGAATATCTATAATATTTGGTTTATTTTTGGAGATACTTTTATTATCAGCTTTATTTAAGTGAGCTTTTAAAGCATTGATATAGTATTTTGGCACAGGTGGTTCATTCGATATAAAATCTGCAGCTTCTTTTTTAGATAGCTTTACTCCAATTTCTTCATGGTAATAATAAATAGCACCCTGCAAAAGATGTGCTAATTTTTTTAGGTCATAGTCAGGGAATATTTCATTACATTGATTTGCAAAATTATGAGCTATTCTCCAACTTTGTTTATAAGACATATCGCCTTCAAGTTTATATGATTTTTTTTTAGACATTAGCATCTAATACTATCAAAAAAATCGAAAAAAACTATTAAATTTAAAATTTACAGATATTCTCATTTTTATAGTGTTTATGATAATTACAATAATTATCTGAAAATGAGCACGTGTCACACGTTATTATTAAATCATTATTTTTATCTTCTGCCCAGCTTAGACTGCCTAAACCCCCATCTGGATAGCAAACAGGGCAAGGAATGCAATCAAAATCTGTCTCATCACATTGATATTTAAAATGTGAAAACATATTGCAAGATAAGAAAACATAAGGATTTTTACCTTTTGTAATATTTGAAGTTTTTATAATCATACCTCCTGGAATATCTTTTTTTATGCATTTTGGACAGGACTTGATAACCTCTCCCGTGAATATGTGCTCTGTATATGGAATTTTATTTTGATCACATATATTTTTACATTCTAATTTGAATGATGATTCTTTTTTACTAAATTTAGAAGCCATATAAACATGCTCAAATGATCTAGTCATTGCTACATACATAACCCTTCTTTCTTCGGAATGGCTATATGAATCAACTGGGGGCAAGAAAACTTCAAGCAAAGGATCGCTGCCAAACGCATATGGAAAGGCTGAAGAGTCCAGACCTAAAATGACTGTAATATTTTTTTCTAAGCCCTTCACTTTATGAATGCTAGATTTCTCAAATTTAAGATCTGGTCTTTTTTTAGATAGAAATGGAATGTCAATATCACTTACATCACTATTCTTTCTTCCAAGAATATAAACAGATTTAATTTCCTTGTTATTAACTGGAATTTGAGTCAATAATTGAAGCATGGTCTTGCTTGAATAATCAATCATTTCACAGAAGTGGATATCTGAACTTTCTTCAGAGGCATGGGCTACAATTTTTTTAGGAATCTGTTGTGGGTTTTTTTGTATAAAAAAAGATGAGAGATCTGCGATGGATTGGGGAAACCTATGAGTCTTCTGAATACAATAAATAGATGCTTGATTTGGATCTTCTGGATAAAACCTTTCTTTAAAATTAGACATTACTGAAAGATCAGATCCAGTAAATCTATATATTGATTGCCAATCATCGCCTACCGCAAAAAGCTTAGAATCTTCATTCTTTTTAAGAATAGCATGTAAAAAATTAGCTCTAGATACAGAAACATCCTGGAATTCATCTACTAGAATAAATTTATAATTTTGTTTTTCAGAGCTTGTGTTGATAATTTCAGTAGCTTTTTTGATCATATCTTCATAATCAATAGTATCTTTTTGTATTAAATGTTCCTCATAAGCATCTTGAATTAGTATAAGTATTTCTTTAAACCTGATAGCTCTAAATTGATCATTTGCTTGGGTATATTTTGCTTCAATTTCTTTCTTGGTAAGTTGGCTAGACTTATATAATTGAAGAGCTTTCTTAAGCAGACTAAAAAAATCATCTTTATAGATTTTTTTAACCATAGCGTCGATTTTTTTTTGAGACAAGGGCTTTTTTTCAATGCCCTCTTTAGCCAAGCGATTATCGATAATATCTAAAATTATATTATCTTGATATTGATGGCTATAGGTATATAAAATATTTGATTGATTTTCTTTATGTAGCTTTTTCTTAGCCTCTGCCTCTTTAACGTAACGCTTGAAGGGGGATGTGTTATCTTTTCTAATTGCAAAATGTTCATACCACATGTCAATTTCCGGAAAATAAAAATCTGGATAATAAGGGTAATCATTAAAAGGAAATTTTTTTTCATATTTAAAATTAATTCCATTAACTATTAAGTGATTGGCTATTAATAATTCCTCTTGTGATTTTACAAAAGTTTTTCCATCAATTGCTGGGATTAAAAGTTCTCTATTCTTTTCTCCGACTCTTCCAAATTCTCTTTTGTAAGGGAATTCTTTAAGTAGTTCAAAATATTGCTCTTCATTTTCTGCAAGATGCATAATTGAAAGGCATGGACATAAAACTCTGAAATTTTGAATTTTTTGATGTATTTCAGGGTTTTTCTTTTGAACTTTTTTAATTAGCTTCTCAATTAATAATGAAGGTATAAGTTGGCCAATGTCCTCTTTTGAATCAGGATCAATGCGAACACTTTGTTTATTATTAAGTAGTATAGTTCTTCCGTAAGAATGGAAGGTTTCTACTCTTGGGTTACTGCTTCTTATGTTGGGATTATTAGATATTCTTTTTTTTACTTCTTCTTTTACAGGGCGATTAAAAGCAAGAACTAAAATTTCATCCGGTCTAGCTTGAAGCGACTCAACTAGAAAACCATATTTAGCTTCTAAAATTGAAGTTTTTCCTGAGCCTGCTGAAGCAACCACTAAAGACCTTGGCGAGGTATCAACCACTGCCAACCTTTGTTCTTCAGTTAAAGGATAAGGCATCAAAAAATCAAAAAATTCTTTGTACTTAGTAAGGACATCAATAGACTTTATATCAACTTCGTGACGAATATTTTTAGAAAATGGAATGTCTTCATTCTCTGAAACAAGGTATTTAACTACAAATGAAGCTCCTAGACAAAGAGCTGTTACTTCAATAAATCCCATGTTTAAACAATATATCTAATTTAATATAATTCATCACTTATGTTCTAGGAAGTTTTCCTATTCCGGTGATTATGCCATCTTTTTCAGGGGTTTCTTTAATTTTAACAGCTTCCTGAGAGCTGCTTATCTGATTATCAAAAATATGTTTCCAGCGATTTGATTTAATAATTATAGGTAATTTTTTTATCTCTCCATGCTTATAAAAGAAAGCTGCATCATAGGCGCCATCATGATTTGCATTTATTATTTCATCACTTTTCATAAAGCGATATTGGCTTTTTATAAATATAGGTGATTCATTAAAAAAAGTATCTATCAGCCTATCTAAGAGGTAACTAGGCTCAAGTTCATTATCTCCATCAAGAATAATATTTTCACTAACCCCTTGGGAATAACTGTAAAAGTAATACCCATCAGCTAAAGAAATTTTTGTTTTACCAATAATGGATTGAATGCATTTGAGCAGTTTCTCATTATCATGAAGTTTCTGTCTTGTTCTTGGATTTAAAATTTCTAGCTCTAAAGGATCTAATTCTTCAGGTTCTAATTCTTCAGGTTCTGATTCTTCAGGTTCTGATTCTGATGCGGGGCTTGAGCTTGTGCTATTTGCATTAGCAAATATGACAGTAATTAAAATGATAGCCGAGGTAAATAAAAATAAATTTAGATATGAAAAACTTAATTTATTATTATTTAAGGGACTATCAGATAAGCTAATATTTGATGAAATTTGAGTTATTTTTTGATCTAATTCATCAATAGTTTTAATTTTCTTATTAAGATTATTAGTAAGATTAGTAATGTTTAAATTTACATCAAATAATTTATTTTCTAGACTTTCGATTTCAAAAGACTTGCTAACTTCAGAGTCAATTGAAGCGTCAAGCTGCATTTTTAAGGATTTAATAGTCTCCTGCAAAGCAATACTTTTTTCTTCATAATTAATGTTTTGATATGCCTCACCACTTCTAATTCTGGTTATCGAATCAGATATATTCGAGTCAAGTGGCAAATTAAAATTTTTAATTTCTAACTTAATAATTTTTAATCTATCTCTAATATCTTTTTTGAATTTTCTATCGCCTATCTTGTATGTAAGGATCTTTGAAAAAAGAGATTCAGCATTTATAAGATCTCCTTTTGCATAGATTCTTTGCGCATATATAGCGGTTAGGTTTATTTTTAAGAAGCAGCTTAAATTACCTTGGTCTAGAAGAGTCTTAATAGAAGAAAATTCATTTTTCCAGTCATTACTGTTTATGGCCGATACTCTAAGAATATCTATAATGCCCTCATCAGAGGAATTAATTCTTGCATAATCTAAGGTGCAAGATTTCTGACTTATTAAAGAATTAATTAATATATTATTTGGTAAATAATCATTAGCAGAGATATTAATTGAATATAAAAAAAAAATGATAATTACTCTTCTACAAATAAACATTTAGTCCTCTAGTTTTTTTTGGGTATGAGATTTTAAAATAGGGTAGGCCTGAACATCTTTAATTTTTTCGTAATCATTTGATCTTTCTTTAATTGATTTTTTAATTTCTATAGTTTTCTTAGATCCTTTGGGTGACACAAATAATTGGAAAGAAGCAATAACCCAGATTAGTAAGATCAGAAGAATGACGGTGACGGCAGTTAATAAGTAAATTAATTTTGAGGGATCAGTAGCCAATAAAAGCGTTTCCCATTTTGTATAGAATATATTCAAACAAACAAAAGTAATTAAAAAAATTGTCATTCTCATAACAATAATACTATTAGCAAAGATAAATGAAGTGATTGCAGCTTTTGTAAGAAACTTAATCATGATTATGGAAGCCAAAAGGCTAATGCAATTATAGTAGTAATCGAGCCTTTTTTATATTTATTCCAGATTTCAGACTCCTCTTCATAAACCAGACTTTCCCAATCCTCTGGTGTTAAGTCTGTCTGAAGTTTTCCATGCCTAATTAAATTATTTTCAGCTTTTTTAAAAGCCTTGTTTCTAACTTTTTGCCTAAAATTAGATGTTTTTGACTGTATATACTTATCTAAATCATCTAAAGTAAATAGTTTTGATTTCATCTATCTATCATAAACAATGTTTATTTATTTACAAACAAGTTGAGTCTGCATAAGCCTTGATAGAATCTCTGCTTCTAAAACATTTTTACATTAATAATTGTTACTAAGAAAACTCTTTAATTGTTCCAATGTTTTTAAATGTCACGTCCACATTATCAAGCCTTGTCATATCTTTTTTAATCTGCCGTGCAATTAAAGTTGCAAATTTTACAGGCACTGCATTACCTATCATTTTATAGCCATGATCGAGACTGTTATATTTAAATTCAAAGTTAGGCCCAAAACCCTGAATCGCTGCACATTCTCTGATTGTAAGGCGTCTATATAGCTTTTTATTACCTTTTTTAAATTCCATAACGTTTATAATCCTTTTTCCTTTCCCATCGAATACAGGCTCCATTTTTGGTGCTTGAGGGTGCTGAGGAACGTGCCTTCCTGTTGCTGGAATAGTAAATGAGGGTTCATCCCAACCTCTCACTCTGTTTCTAGACATATAATGAAAAGAGTTCTTCTTTTCAGGAGTAACCATGAATTCATGATTGAGCTCTTTTAAGTCTGGGTTTGGAGTAGTTTTCCCAATTGCTGGAACTGCATTGTCTTTAAGATATCCAATTACATCAGATAGGTTAATCTTCTCTCCCTTATAGTCAGGAAGCTTAAAAAAAGTTTCATATCCCGATGCATATCCTACGATTACTAACCTCTTTCTTGTTTGAGCCACCCCATAATCATAGGTGTTGTATATCTTGTAAGAAATGTTATATCCAATACCTCTTAGACTTTCTAAAATAAATTGAAATGACTCTTCATGTCTTTTATATTTAATTCCAGGTACATTTTCGGCTAGAAAAAACTTGGGCTTTTTACTTTTAACTATTCTAATATAGTCTTCAACAAATAATTGACCTCGTGAATCGTTGCCGCCTCTATGACTTCCTGCAGCACTCCAGCTTTGACATGGAGGTCCTCCAATAATCCCAACACAACTAGGCACATCCTCAACTGGAATATGTGAAATGCTCCTCTCATCA
>MDTF01009678.1_pt1 | contig 11758 bp, 12 predicted proteins | sample 811191 | NCBI WGS metagenome assembly MDTF01 (sample SAMN05326649, study PRJNA326480) | marine metagenome | isolation source: seawater | place: Southern Ocean | collected 2011
AAGTTTTTCAAATTATTTTTTATTTCAAAAAAAGTTTTTCAAATTATTTTTTATTTCAAAAAAAGTTTTTCAAATTATTTTTTATTGTAAAGTATATGTTTTATAATACTTATTAAAATGTAATATAATATAAATGAAAGTGTTAATAACTGGTGGAAGTGGTTTAGTAGGTTCGGCAATAAAAGAAATATCAATTAAATATAATTATCAATTTGTTTTTTCAAATTCAAAGATATGTAATTTATTAAATTATGAAGAAGTAGAGAGATATTTTAAGGAAATAAAACCAGATATTATAATACATTTAGCCGCTATTGTAGGTGGATTATTTAAAAATATGAAAGAACCTGTAAAAATGTTTGAAGATAATATACTTTTAAATCTAAATGTTTTAAAAGCAGCCCATAAATGTAATATCCAAAATATAATTAGTTGTTTATCTACGTGTATTTTCCCGAATAATGTAAAATATCCTATTAATGAAAAAATGCTTAATGATGGACCTCCTCATAATTCAAATTTTTCATATTCATATGCGAAGAGAATGTTGGAAGTTCATAGTGAATCTTATAGAAAACAATATAATAGGAACTATATTTGTATTATACCTACTAATATTTATGGACCAAATGATAATTTTTCATTACAAGATGGTCATGTAATACCATCACTCATTCATAAATGTTATTTATCTATATTAAAGGATGAAGATTTTGAAATAAAGGGTTCAGGTATTCCATTAAGACAATTTATTTATTCTGAGGATTTAGCAGAATTAATATTATGGATGATTGAAAATTATAAAGATACAGAAAGTATTATTTTATCAGTTGGAGAATATGATGAAATAAGTATAAAAGATGTGGCAACAATAATAGCAAAAAAATTTAAACAAAATAAAATTATTTTTAATACTAAATATTCAGATGGACAATTTAAAAAAACCGCGAATAATGAAAAATTAGTAAAATTAAATAATAATTTTAAATTTACTAATATAGAAGATGGTCTAGAAAAAACTATTAATTGGTTTATTAATAATTTTGATTATATAAGAAAATAAAATTTTGATGATATAAGATATAATTTAATTCATTCTTAATCTATTAATTAAATTTCTACTATTTTTTTTAGTTTTATTACTAGATTTAGATTTTCGTAAAGTATTTCTTCTTTTTTTTTCTTCCTGTTTATTCTTTCTAGGTGTTGTTTTTTTCATAGGGCCACTAGTTTTACTATTACATTTACTAGGTGTGTTTTTTTCTTTTGCTTTTTTAGCCTTAATGGTATATCTAATCTTGTATTCGTTATTAGTTCCTTCTTGTAAAACAATTGGTTTTGCTAGTTTCTTTCTATCAATTTTATATGTATATTCTTTTCCTTTTTTAGAATAATTATTAGTGGTGTCTACAACTGTTATTACAAAACTACATTTTCCCTTAATTCTTTTTAAATTACAAAGTTTTGAAAAAGCTTTTTTTGCCGCAGAATTGGGACCAGAACTAACTAATCGCGTATTATAATTAAATTTAGTTGTACAACCATTTTCTTTTTGGACATTTACAATAGAAAAAGAGCGTAATTCACGAGTTCCTTTCTTGACAACCATTTTATAATATTAATAAAGATTATTAATTTAGTGAAATACATTAATTATTAATTAATTCATATTCACTCCTTTTTTTATAAAATTTAATTACATAATAACAACCAAACATAAAAATTAAAAATATAAATCCTATAGCCATAAATAATTCAAAATTATTTATATTTATACAATCCACAAAAATATCTTCAATAGAATTAATTTTTGTTTTATCCATTAATTTTTTCTCCCATAAATTACTTATAATATAAGTGCTTTTATTATCATATGGAAACACATCACATATAGAATCTAAGTTTGCCCCCATATACACATTTTCTATAATATTAGTCATATAATAAATATCTTGTAATTTACTTCTTCTAAAATAGTTATTTAGTGTTTCAATAGATAAATACCAACTAGTATTTGGTCTAATTAAATTATAAATAGTATTATAAAAATAATCACTATTATAAGAATACTCATTATCTAAACCACCTTCCTGCCAAATTACATTATAATTTGAATTAATTTTTTCGGCAATTCTAAAACATTCTTGAGATAATTGATAATATTTTCCATCTTCTATCCAATCATTTATGATGGCATCATTTTTAGCACAATCAACAAAATATATTTTTTCCTTTAATTTTTTATTTAAATTATTTCCTAATTGAGGCCATGGACTACCTCCATTTCCTTCTCCTCCTGGCATAGGATTAATTGCCATTTCCCATTCTCCATTATGATATGACACTACATCTTTATTTGTTCCAGTATAATTTACTTTATTAATATTTGTGGCACTTGAACCACCTAAAATAACATATACTTGTTGAGTTTTAGATAATAATAAAGTAGTTAATAAAATTAAGTTCATTTGTATTTTTTTGTAGAGTTAATCTTTAAATGAATTATTTTGGATATTTATTTAAAGATTTAATTAAAATATTATTTAATGAATAAACTTTTAATTTTAACAACTTTTTCTTTAATAACTTTTTCTTTAATAACTTTTTCTTTACCAGCTGTTTCTTTACCAGCGGTTTCTTTACCAGCGGTTTCTTTACCAGCGGTTTCTTTACAAACATTTACGGTATCTAAATATTCTTTTCCTATAGAATTATCTCAAAATAAAACTTGTGAATTATGTGAAAATATAGTGGAGGCTATAGCTAAAGATTCTATACATTTTAACGCAACTATAACAGATATTATTGAATTTATTAAAAAAGTTTGTGAAAATGTAAAAGGACCTTCTGGAATGGAATGTTTGTTTATTTTAAATAATATTGAAGAAATAATGAATTGGATTTTATCAGGGTTGTCTCCTATTATAATATGTGAATTATTAGATTTTTGTAATTCAACTAATATACTAATGTAATTAAAGAATTATTTTTTTTTAAATTTACTTAAAAAAAAAAGTCCCTTTTATTTTAAAAATGAATACTAAAATTATTACACTACTTTCATTAATATCTTATACAAATGCCAGCTTTGTAATTCCCGACAATGTTAATTTTGTAACCCACTTATATAATACATCAAATTGTTCATACCCTTCAGTTCGTAATATAACTTTACCATATATGTGTTTTAAGACTAATATTGTTAATGGTTATCCAGAATGTTGTCAAGATTTATTTAATGATATTAGTGTTTTTGATAATACGTCATTTGATAAATGTATCCAAACGAATAATACTTATGCGATTAGGTATGATTGTAATATGACAAATTTTAAAAATTTAAATTTAAATGAAACATTTACTTATATTGGAATTATTTTCACTATTTTATTGGGGTCTTCTATCGTATTTTTTATGTGTTGGTTTTTATGTGGTGGATGTAGGAAACAATATGAACGTATTTAAAACAATCATTGGAATGTGAGTGCTATAGAGGTATTTAGAAGAAGATCAAGTACAAATAGACTTCCACTTACACCTCCCCGTACCTGCGAGGAGTTCTAACCAGAGTTCTAGCATGAGTTCTAATGGGTATAACCAGAGGTCTATCTATGAAGCTCCGGCTAATACATATTCTATGTTCCCAGGAACCGACAGTACCACCCCCCCTACATACCGGATCACCTGAACCTGAACCTGAACCTGTATCATCTGAACCTGTGCCTGTACAATCCTTGTCATCTGGTGTGGGTGTGGATATGGATGTGTGACGACTTCCCTCTTCCATAAAGTGGATGTAGGTAAGATTACTATAAACTTTTAAAATGTGAAATATAACAATTTGTGTATAACTAAATAGATATGTAGTTAATATAATTATTTTTAACTTAAATTAATGTCTTGTCGGATTATAATTATTATGATAAATATAAAAATTAGAAGATAAATATAATATTATTTACATGAAAGGATTTTTAAGCACATTAATTATAAACATTTGAAGAAGATAAATTTTGATAAATAGTTTTTTGTAATAGGAATAATGTTTCTATGCTATTACAATAAAAATGACCTCTAAATTCTTCATTTATTTCAATACCTTGAAAATTCTGTAATGTTTCATCTAAAATAGGAATCGATTGGTCAATTTGTGTAAAGAACCGATTATAAATTATATGCGAAGTATTGCTACATTGTAAATCTTTTCTATTAGATTTAATTTTTTTAATAATTGTATTGAGATTAAGTGATTTGCCTCTAAGACTATCATAATAATAGTTATTATTTCCCAATTTGATAATAAAATGGGAACCTTCTTCTTTAATAGGATTATCAAATTGAATATTTCCAGTGATAATTTCTTCTGTTAATACATTGTTATTGGGGAGTGTATCTCTATAAAATTTGCGATATGTTTCCAAAATAGTATTAATATTAGATTTAATAATATAATCCCACTTCATTTCAAGGGATAGTTTAGAATTACTTTTAATTCCTTCAGTATGAATAAGTTTATTCATAAATTTTTCACTTTTAGGTTCTACGATACATCTATATCGCGAACGACCTGGAAGATTTCCTGATTTAGGTAGCCAATCATTATTAGATGAAATATAATTAATAGGGATACCATTAAATATTAAATAAATTCCCGCGTATTTTTCTAATAAATGGGATGGTGTAATAATTTTATTTTTTTTAAAATATTTAATTAAATCTCTAAGTTGTTGATTAATTGATTCTTTTACTTCTCTCAAAGTAATATCAGCCAAATAATCCAATGTTTTAAAACAATCGACATCAACAATCTCTCTAACATATTTATTACGATTTCCAATACTTAAGACAAATCCAATATTATTATATTTCAAATAATAAACAGTATCGCCATTAATTTCACCAAGATTTTTATAAAGACTGAATTTCAATTCATAATCATAGTTTTCTTCTCCTTTAATATCTAGTCCCACTATTTCACTAAATTCAATATATTTTTTTAGGAATTGATTTCTAATATAAATATTGTCCAAATGTTTATAATTTATAAATTTAATACAATTTAATAATGAATCAAAATCACTATAATTAGTATATTCACCAATATTCGTTTCCAACTTCTTAAATAATACAATAAATTTAGGAATAAATGGTAAATCCGTCTGTTCTATATATTTTTTTATTTTAGATGGTAAATCTTCCAATTCTTTGTTTTGTTTAAAAATAGTGAATTCGGAAGTGTCCATTCGCCTTTCAAATTCTGGATTCCCTATTCCGTTATTAATAAGATTGATTAAACCAATTTGGTCTTGGGAAATATAATCAAATGTGTCTTCGTAGATAGAAAATACCTCCATATTACCAAGGTGTTTAAAACTAAATCGTTTGAAGCCATCTCCATGGTGGCCTATTTCACCATTAATATTATGACTGGATTTAAATGATATCATTTTATTTAAATCTATTTCTGGATTAGATTGATCACAACAATATAAAACTTCCATTGTATCATTTACATTGTGTATATCTACAAGGGAATTCTTGGAATTCGAATATGTTGTATTGGAGAACCATTCATATAGAGCGTCTGTTATAGGTAGCTTTCTACTTTCTTCGCAGAAAGATTCGAAAATTTTAATTTTTGGGATTGTTGTCATATTTATGATACTTTATAGTTTATAGTTTATACTTTATAGTTTATACTTTATAGTTTATACTTTATAGTTTATACTTTATCAACGGAATTTGAGTTTCAATTTTATTTAAAAACAAAATAAAATCATATTTAATGGATAACCAATTTAAAAAAGATTTTAATAGTTTAGGTGGAGAAGAGTATATAAATTCTTTTTTAGTAGAAAAAGGAATTAGGAAAGCGTATTTAATACAAAACTTCGAAACTACAACAGTTACTGTAGATAAACTTATATGTGATATCCAAACTATTTTCCCCACGTTAAAATTATTTAAACAGAATAATTATTATTATTTATCAATAAAACAATTAAAAAAGGAAGATGTTGATAATAATGTTAAAATAGCGTCTTTATTAAGATTTGATAGTGATTTAGATTTTGATGATTTAGATAGAGAAAAGGACATGATTGATTATAATGTGAATGTATTTTTAAATGACACAAATGAACCAATTACAATTATTACATATTTGTGTCAAACAAATAGTAAAAAAGAATCCGCTGAAAAATTAGTCGATGATATAATAGACATTTTAAGGAGTGATATAAATTTTAAAAAACTAGTTTTAAAGGTAGAATTACAAATTAATGTTACAGTGCCTATAATGTCTCTCGTTCCAAAGTTAATGGATAATAAATATAAATTTAATGATGAAGAAAAAAAACAGTTAGATGATATAATTTTCAATACATGGAATGAAATTAGTTCTTCTAAAATTATAGAAAATATTAATTACGATAATACTTTACATAGAGGGGTGATGTTGGTATATATAAGCGAATATAAATATAGTATATTAGAACCATTATATCCACTACAATCGTCTGGTTATATGGAAGAAATATATAAAATAGAAAATAAAAAAAGCGAATTAATGATACAATTTTTAATTGATTCTAATAAAACATTGTGTGGATGAATACTTATAATATTTTTAATATAATTATTTTTAATAAATATTAATTTTAAAATTTTCAACTCTATTTTAATAAATATTAATTTTGAAATTTTCAACTCCATTTTAATAAATATTAATTTTGAAATTTTCAACTCCATTTTCTAATAAATTAATTTTTAATTCTTCATTTTTTAAAAATAAATTAAAGTATTCTATAAAAGTATTTATTCTTAAAAAAATATAATTCCAATAAATATCTTCAAATTCAACATCAATAATATTGACTTCCGGTTGTTTTCCTTTCATATATGTTTCTACCAATTGAGATTTGTTTGATTCCATAATATACATATAACTATATGTTTGGATTTTTTCATATTCGCGTAAATTATAAAATAACTTGTGCATTCTATTTTTAACTTCTATGATAGTTCTATCTTCACAAATACCGTCAATTTTCCCTCCAATATACCAATTATAATCACCAGATTTCATCAAAATTCTTTTATAAAAATTCGTAATATTAATAACAGGAGTTCCAGTCATTTGGGTATAAACGTGGATACTACGCGATTCATTTTTAGTTCCAAATCCAGTGTTAGTTAAATTAATAATATTTTCTTGTATTTTTTGTTTGTCTTTTTCATCCATATCTTTACAAACTTCCATCAATTCTTTTCTTTTAGTAATCATTTTATCAACATCACCAGATTCAATACATTTATCTAAATCCAATTCCAAATTTTTATTATATTTTTTAGTTATTTTTTTAAAACTAGTTTTATTATCTTCTAAAGGATTAGAGCAATTACCTAATTTTTTAAAGATTCGTTCATAGTCTTCTGGGAAGTTTTTCTGCCAGATTCTATATAAAGTTTCTGCTGGCGTTTTGAAATTATTTAAACCCAGTAAAGCTGCCAATTCAGAGGCATAAATACAAATGTTATTTTTATTAAAATGTTTTTTTCGCATATTATTTAATTTAAGAGTTTAATTTTTTAAATCTTTTTTGTTTAAAATAAAAAGATTTAAAAAAATAAACTCTTAAAATATAAAAATGGTTTCTATGGATAAAATTATTGAACACTCTGTCAATTTCGGTCTATTTTTCTCAACTATGGGTCTTTTAGGAGAACTTAAAAATAAAAAAAAATCACTTTCAAAATGTTTAGTTACTAATGGTTATATTGGTTTAAGTTTATTACTTATAGGAAATAGTGTAAAAATTTATAAAAGTGTAAAAGGATAATAGTGTAAAAGGATAATAGTAAATAGTGTAAAGTATTATTTATTAAATTCTTCATCAACGTCACTATAATCAAAACTACTCTCACTATCTAGATAGACTCCGTTTTGCCATCTTGATATTGAATTATTTCTTATTTTTTTTTTAATTTCTAACACATCTAATGTACTTTTAGATGGATTAGTGATACTTTTTTGTGTGTATCTTAATTTTTTATAATATTTTCCATATCTAGTTTTAGATACTGTTATTAATGATGCTATAATAGTTGTAGAAAGTCCCAATAATACTATTCCCGAAGTTAGGTGGGTGATTAATTTATTTATATTGAAATCCCCCATAATACCAGATATAACAAATTTAAACTTAATTCCATATTTGTATCTATCAATATAACTATATGTATTATTAATATCACTTATATTTGGATATGATATATAAGTTACAGCAGACCCTTTACTTGACCAACCAGAATTAGCTTGTAAATTTATTTCAGAAGTAGTAGTAGTATATCCAGCTATACTTTTCATATTATGAAAATTTACTTTTATTATTATTTCAATTCCACTAAGTCTAAATAAAGCAGGATTATTATGAGGAACATTATTATCTTCTAAACTAGGTTGTGTCCCATCATTATATTGGTCTAGACTAACATTAGTTAATTGTAACCATCTTGAAACATTCATAATAATAGTATTTCCTGCTGGAAAAATTTCTAATATATTACCTTCTTCATCTTTTATATAAGTATCAATACCTTTTTTTACTAAATTGGGTAGATTTCCACCTTCTTCAAATGAAGTAGTATAAAAATGATCAAAACCTAATAACATTCCCTCAGCTCCTATTGTAAAATAGTCTTTATTATAGGTTCTTTTACATTCATTTGTATCAATAGATTTGGAACAATTAATAACATTCTCAGTGAAGTGTGTGGTAAAAAAGAATTCATTTTCTCCTTTTTGGTACATTTCACTATAAGGAAGATTGACACAACTAATATTGGTATATAACCAGTAATTTGTATCATAGGCATAATTGTAACTTATATTATCACAAAAAATAAAATCTTCAAATTTATTATTTTGTTGAATTTTTGTTAAATCACCATTTTCAGCCCAAAATGTAGTATATCCAGAAGGTATTTCAGTTTTAAGATAAAGTTCATTAAACATTAAATCAAATAAAATCCAAGAAAAAATTATAGATTGTAATATTTTATTTATAATACCTATTTTAGGATCTTTAAGAGTAAATTGTTTACTAGTAGTGAAATATGTATATGGTAATAAAAAATCTTTAATTTTTTGTAAGAAAGTCATACATTTTATATAGAATGATTTATTTAAATAAAAAAAATCTCTTATTATTCTAAATAAAAATGATAAATTTAAAAAAAATAGTAATAGTTATTTTAGTATTATTTTTAATTTTATTAATAAGGAAAAAATATGTAAATGAAAAGTTTTTTAATAAATTAAAAAATGATACCCATCCAAAAGATGTAACAATAAAAATTTACTATAAAGAGAATTGTTCTATTTCTACACAATTTCTTTATGGATGTTGTAAACCTTTTAATGATACATATAATGATACAGAATCAGATATTATTTCTATTAAAAAAGAAGAAGACTTTCAATCTCCTCAAAATAATTCATTTTTCCCAGAATTAACTCCAACTGATAATGATTATTATGATGATATAAATTGTATGGACCATAAAGAAAATAGATTAAAATATTGTTTTTATGAAAAAAACAATGGTAAAGATGTTAAAAATTTTAATAAAAATGTTAAAAATTATAATAATGGTAATAAATGTATGCCAACTAATTATTTTACTTATGAAACAGAATTAGAATCAAAAAATGAAGGTTGTGTATTAAAAACAAATTCAAATGGATTAACAAAACCAACATATTATTATCTTAAAAAATTTATTGATTATGTTAATTTAAAATATAAACAAGAGATTAAAAATAAAGTGGAAGATACAAATTTTAAGTTTACGCTTCAAAAAAATGGTGTAGAAAGTATTGAAGATGAATTAGACTATTTTAATTTTCATATTCATATAGAATTAATTGAAGACGCTAATTTGATGAAAGGTATTTCTTCATTTCCTCTTATTAAAGTTGAATATATAAATGATAATGATAAATATATAGAACACGATTATACAGGAGATGTTAATAATTTTGATAATCTAGTTAATTTTTTGGATGAAAAAATTAAAATAGAAGTTAGTGATGAAGAAATATCTTTTAATTTTGATGGTCAAACATTAAAAAAAACTCTTAAATATTTTTGGAGTGATATTGATTTCAATGAAAATAATCCTTCTCCTAGTGATAGTAAAATAAGTTTTTTAAAAACAAAGTTTGAGGAATTCAAAGATGAAACAGATTATAAGTCTCCTTATCCTATGGGAATACCATATAATTTGAGTTTAAAATATAGAGACGAAGATATGGAATCAAGAATTAATTCTAGTAGTTCATATCTTCTTACTAGACCAAGAATTTATTTTGACAATGTTAAAAATGATACACATAGTTTAATGATTATATTTCAAGATAAAATCTTAAAAGAATATTATGGTTCTACCAATTCCCAAAAAAATTTAATATATTGGATGATGTGGAACATTCCTCCTAATATTCCATATTTAGAAGAAAAACGATATGATAAAATACAAAATGTGATGAAAGGAGATGGAAATCATCAATATTTTGAATTATTTCCATATAAAATATTTGACCCAAAGACAACACAATTTTATAATAGAAAATGCCACGATAAATTTGGAACTGAATTTAAAGAAGATTTTAAAAAAAAAATAATTGATAGACAACTAGAAATACAAATAAAAGTAATTTCATTAAATAAAGAAAAAACTAAATTATTAAATCAAAAATATTTTGAATATAAAAATTCTAATATTTCCAAATTTTATCAGCATATTTTTGAAGATTTATTTGAGTATAATTTTTCACCCTCAGAAAGCAGTGAAGCTGAACAGATGCCTTCAACAGGAGAGCACGAAAAAGAAGACGAAGAAATGAGAAATATTTATAAAGAAGAAAGAACTGATAAAAATGGAGAAACTTATGATAAAAAATATTATTCATTAAAATATGGATTAGATGGGGATGAACTTAGCAAATTATATAAATTTGAAGATAATAAATATAATCAATCAGATACTGCTGAATATAATAAAATTTTAACAGCATTTAGTGAATTAAAATTTAAAGAATCAATAAGTTCAGCAGAAAAAAATATTAATTTTGGTAGAAAGGGTTATTGGATTTTAAAATTTGATGAAGCCGATGAAGCCACTAAAATAAATATAGGAAATCAAACCATTTATTTAGATACAGACAAAGAAATATATAGAATACCTAAATATTGTAGTAATATTGATATTAATATTGAAGAGGCTAAAAATTTAAATTTACACTATTTTTATACAGAAAGACCTACTATGGAATTAGATTGGTATGATATAATAACTACCAAAAAAGAAGAAGACGAATTTGAACAAAAACTATATAAACCAACAGAAAAATTTAAAGCATATAAATGTTTGGCAGATAAAATAAAAACTAATTGGTTAATAAATTTTTCAATTGATATGGAGAGTAGTATTGAAATAAATAATAAAGAATATAAAAACATAGCTAAAAATTTTAAATATATAACAGATAAAGTTAATGAATTAAATTTTACAATTGATACTGATGAAGTTTATAATGGAACTATAACACCTTTTAATGGTATTGAAATAGACTTTACAAAAGATATTAGTAAAAAAAAAAATGACACTAAAAAAATAATTTTACCAAAAAAAGGAAATTGGTTATTACAAATAGAAAAATTTGATAAAACAACTATACCAATTGATATAATAA
>MDTF01011068.1_pt1 | contig 11756 bp, 10 predicted proteins | sample 811191 | NCBI WGS metagenome assembly MDTF01 (sample SAMN05326649, study PRJNA326480) | marine metagenome | isolation source: seawater | place: Southern Ocean | collected 2011
AAACAATGAAGTGAGGGGCCTACAAACTTTGTAACACTCGTTTTATATTATCTACCAGTTAAGTAAATAAAATGTTGTGAGGTTTAAGGGTAGAGGTCTTCTCATATTCTCGTAAGAATACGCACTCCATTGTGACTGAGTGCATCAAACCTATAAAATCGATGACTTAAAAAATAATAACTACTCCCACTCAATAGTGCGCTAAATGCAGGTGTTCGTTTTTATTTGGTTTTATTTTTACTATGTAATTACTTTGTAAGTAAACGATTAAATCCTCAATCAATCTCTTACCAAAGCTGATTACTTCATCTTCATTGTAGCCAATTTCTTTATAAAAAGTTATCGCTTCTTTGTAATCTTCTTTTGCCATGAATATTTCTAATTTTATATATGCAAATTCACCACCTCAAATCTGTAAATACTTCTATACTATAAACTGCACAACGTAATTTTTGAAACTGTAATGCTTTCACTACGTATTTAGCATTTCCAAAACATAATATTACGTGTTACCGTTTATTATTCTTCATCAAATAACTATTTGAGGAACGTAGAAAAGAGTTAGAAAAATTGGCTGCCAATTATTCTGAGAATGCAAAGATAGCGTTAATAAACGTATGAAAAGATGGAATGTCAGAAGATAAATCACAACTTTGGAGTGAAGAAATTCAACAACTAACTATGATAAACGAGATTGAGAAGTTGCAAAAAGAAAAGCAAGCAGAAATTAATATTTTTTTTCATACAATATAAAGAGAATTGATTTGTCTCAAAGCCCGTTCAATCCTGAAAAAGATCTTTCTAATAGAGAAATTGCTTCAATATTTAAAGAAAGAAGATACGATTTTTTTTCAAAAAAAAACAAAAACCTCAATTATCTTCTTAGAAAAAGATATTCTTTAATCCAAGAAAATCTTATTAATAAAGATAGAGTTTTAGAAATTGGATCAGGCGCAGGCTTTTCAAAATCCTTCATAAATGCAAAATTTATTTCATCTGATATAATAGATAACAAATGGATTGACGTCTGCTGTAATGTAGAAAATATACCCTTTCCTGATAACTATTTTGACGCAATATTTTCTTCAAATGCGTTCTTACATTTTGATAACCCTGTAAAAGCTCTGAAGGAGATGGAGCGAATTCTTTGTCCTGGAGGCAGTTTGATAATAAACGACATTAAGTTAAGTTTATGTCATAAATTACTAATTAAAATCTTGAAGCATGTAGACTATAATCATAACATAAATCCCTACAAGCAAAAAATAAAAAAAACTAATAATAGTTTCTCTGCGAATGCTGCGAATTTAGACCTTTTATTGCGGGATAAAGATGCTTTTAAGAAAAATTTTAATCTATCAATTGTAAATGATATCTCCTCTGAGTTTTTTCTCTATTTATTTTCAGGCGGTGTAACTGCCAAATATCCAACAATAGGATTACCAAATAGTATATTATCTTTTTTTAGCATAGTTGATTCATTTTTGGTCACAGTTGCTCCTAAGGTATTTGGTCTTTCACGAACTCTAACCTTAATTAAATCCAGAATTGGGGTGAAGGTATCTGCTTTTGGTGGTTGGTCAGAAGAGCGGCAGAAAAAACATTTTTGTTACTCGTTCAAAAACGCAAACGAGGTAAAAGAAAATATAGATTCTATAAAATTGGCTATAGGTTTTACTAAAAGCTATGGTGATAGCTGTACCTCAGAAAATAACGTTGTATTTAATACAAAAGAATTAAACCAAATATCCAACGTTAATTATGAAGAAGGTACAATAACATGCCAAAGCGGGGTAAGTGTTAAAGAGATAAATCGACTTATCAACAAAAAGCAATTTATATTGCCAGTCACTCCCGGCTTTGAAAATATATCTGTGGGAGGAGCAATAGCAAATGATGTTCATGGGAAAAATTATGTTAAAGAAAGATCTTTTGGGGACCATGTTCTTTGGTTAAAAATTGTTTTACATTCAGGAAAAGAAATCAAAATTTCAAAAATAACCAATTTTCATCTATTTGAGGCAACAATTGGTGGTCTGGGATTAACAGGGGTTATAACAGAGGCGTGCATTAAAATAAAAAAAGTGTGCTCTTTGCAAGTTAAACAAGAAAATATTCTTGTTAGGGGAAATAAAAATTTTTTTAACTCATTAAAAAAGTTATCAGAGTGTAATGAATATATTTATGGCGTTATGGATTTCCATTCTTCCAATCAAATACATATCTTGAAAATAGCTAATTTTATAAAATTCTCACAAAACCCATATATAGTTTTAAAACCTTTGCTTATAAAGAAGATTTTCTTTTCATATATCTTTTTCAAATTGGGAAGAGTACCGATTAAACTTCTTTATAAGATCCTGAAAATATTTTATAGAACCAAAACTTATAGGCAGAACATAAAACTCAGGGATTTCTTATATCAATATCCCTCAGATCTATCAAAAGTAAAAGGTCTTCAAATACAATATGTAATAGCAGAAAAGAATACCTTAAAGGCTTTTAATCAAATCTCTAATCTTATCTTTAAAAATGACACTACGGTTAGCCTTTTAACAGTTAAATATTTTAATAATAGCGAGCCCACATATCTTTCTTTTCCACAAAAAGGATTTGCGTTATCTATAGATATGGCTAGATCAAAAAAAAATTTAGACTTATTAGAAAATATTACCAAGATAGTAGCTGCACTAGGCGGAAAAATTTATCTAGCAAAAGACTGTTATATGAGAGCAGCAGAATTTGAGAAGATGTACCCAAAGCCCGCCTTTATTGAGGTTATTAAAAAGTTCAATGGAGATATCAAATTCAGTTCAGATGCTTCTCGAAGACTTGGTATTTCAGAACAGTTAAATAAATTATAAGTATTATCTGCTTGGCAGCAAGTATTAGGTTTTTCAGGAGATAATAATTTAATAAATATTAACCATGAAAAACCCAAAATAGATTGCTATTAAAATCATGCTGATTTTATCGCTGACAAAGAATTTCATCGGATCCTCAAAATTCTTGGTTACAAGACATGCGATTAAACATCTAGTCAAAAAAATAAAAACAATGATGTTTGAAAGAATTCCCCAGTAACCATATTTTGAAAATATTAACGGGGTGAGGGTGTAAATTAAATGACCCGTGATCGCTACCAGAATATTTATATACATGAGCCATTTCAAAAATTTGGTATCATAATATTTTAAAACACTCCGATAACTTAATGAAAATTGAAGCTCTGAGTGTCTTTTTAATACTATTGTATAAAAAACTGCACAAAATATAACTGTGTAAATTAAAATAATACTCTGGTTTGGATCAAGATAATCTGCAGAGTAAAGCCTTAATAAATATCCTAAAGGTATTATTAACATTTCAAGAAAGGGGATATGTTTAAGAAAAGCAGAATAAGCAATAAATAAAACGAGGTAAAAAAAGCTCAAGCTTTTTGAAAATTGATCTAAATTTATAAAATAAAATAAAATCAAGTAGATAAATATAAAACCAAAAGATACTCTCAAAAGTGATTTTCTTGAGACTTTTTTTCTTGATGAAGTCCTGTTGATTTTCCTTGGATTAATAATGTCATTTTCGTAATCAAAATAGTCATTTAGTAAGTATACAGAAGAAGTACATGCAATAAACAAGACGAATAGTTTTACTACATCAAAAAATTTTTGAGATTGAAAATCTAATTCACCAGAAAAAAAAATTGGGACGAAGAGTATCAAATTTTTAATCTGATTTTCGGGCCTTATTAGACCAAGATAACTAATTATGCTGATTATATTTTTCATCATACGACTTTATATATTGTTGGAAAATGATAGGTTTCAACTTCTCGAAATATAAATCTACGTTTTCATATTTAATATCGGAATACTCATAGTAGTTTATATTATAGTTTTTTGTAGACTCAGATAAAAATAATTTATAGCCGTAACCTTTTACAAAAATTGTTTCATGGTCTTGAAATGAGAAATTCTTTTTATCTAAATGTATTTTTGATCTGAGATTACTTAGATTATTTAAAAAATAGTCTTTTCCTTTATTTTTATTTGTTATGAAAATAACCAAGTCTGGCTGAATAGATGGAACTCCAGTGAGAAATTTTCTTGATTTGCGGTGAACCATAAAGAAAGAATAAGCATGCAATGAATATCTTTCATCAAAAAAATCCTCAATTGGCCAGTTCGTAATAATACTTGTCACATTAGTCAGGTCATTTAAATTTTTTGATATATTGTTTTTCAACTCTAAAAGCCTTGACTCTGAGATGTCTGATTTTGAATTTAAATATATTTTTGGAATTTTAACTATGTTGTCATTCAGTGCAAATGACAAGATGATAATTCCTAATAAAACATGCTTATGAAAATTTTTTTCTGGTTTGTTAGTTGTATTGATATTTTTATTACTTTTAAAAATCGTAAAAAGAAGTCCAAGCATAAATATATTACAGATCGTTGAAATGACCTGCAGTATGTAGAAATCTACACTCAATACTTTGTTAATGCCATAATGAAAAATAACTTGTTGGATGAAAATATATAATGAAAAATATCTTAGATATTGATCTGTATAAATAAACTTATTTTGATAATTAATTGAAAGAATACACAAGGCAAACGGTGTGCTCCATACTATCCGTTCAACATAAAAATGCAGTGGCATAAAAATGCTGAAAATTAGAAATATCAAAGCTGAAATAAACGTAAAAGTTAATATGTTTTTATGAAAATCATCTAACAATTTAAATGAACTAATATTACTAAATCCCAAAATTAATAGTGAAGGAAAAAAAGAAATTCCTGTTGGGCTTAAGAAAAAAGAACAAAAAACTTTCCCATATGTAAGTATTTTTTCTCTATCAATTATATATTTGTCACTGCTTTTAAGATATTCCAAAACTATATTTATAAGGTTGAAGTATTCTTCAATTCCTAAATGAAATATTAAGTAAGAGCATGTTATAAATATTACTAAAAGTTGACCATAAAAATAATTTAATAATTGCTTTAAACTGTTAGAGCCATTTTTAAGTTGCCACAATAAATAAGTTGTTAATGAAACAACTATCAAAGTGCCTACTGCTGCAAAAAATATTACACTTATAACAGAGAAAAAACCTCCCCAAAAAAATCTGACTGTTTTGTTCTTGTGGACTAGTGAGAAAAAACAAGCCAATAAGCCTAAAGAAATCCCATAGCCTAGATCTGGTCTAATAAGGTGATTGAATTGTCCGTCCAGTAAAGCAAGAGAAAAAATTAACCAAAATAATCTAACTGAATTATTTTTCTTAATAATAAGTGCAAGGACTAATAATGTGAAAAAAAGTTCAAAAAAATGTGTTTGATAAAAATTATTAAGCTGCAAATCTAAAACTTTAGATAGTAATGCATCGACAAACGGTTTTCCTAAAACAATGTAATTAACAATATCAACGCCTACTGAACTGTTTTCCCAATATGGTAGGCTTGGAATACCATTCTTGAGCATCGTGATCATAGAGGTATAGCCGTAGTGATATTCGTTAGGATAAAACTCAAATGAAGGTTTAAAGGAATATATTACTGCAAATTTTGCAAGTACAAGTATAAGACAAATACTAATAAAAATTGATAACTTAATCGAGGTACTTAATTTTGAAAAAAGCACAAGCATTCCTAATTATAAAGTTTACAGGTATCTCTTTTTCTTATTTCTAATTTCATAAAAATACCTATAGTCTAATTTAGATACTATCTACAATTTTTTATGTGAGAAAACAATGAAAAAACTATTGAGCGTTTCAGATGCTGAGAGTCTAGACATTAAAACAATTAAAAATTTTTACTCTAAATACCTAAACGCCAATCAAGAAAAAATTCTAAGCAAATTTTCTTACAGCAATGATATTTTTGTGTCAGCTGAAGGCATGTATATGAATACGAAAGATGGTAAAAAAATACTGGACTTTTCAGGAGGTATAGGTGTTTTAAACCACGGTCATAATAACAAAGAAATATTAAATGCTAGGATAGAGTTCCAAAAAAATAAACGTGTTGAAATACATAAGACAATATTTTCTCCGTATACTGCAAGCTTAGCGCATAATATTTCACAAATTTTGCCCAAAGACTTGTGCAAATCGTTTTTTTGTAATTCTGGAGCAGAAAGCGTTGAGGGAGCGGTAAAAGCAGCCTATAAATATCATGAAGGAAAAAGAAAGTATATTTTGCATTCTGATATAGCATTTCACGGAAAATTGATTGCTTCATCCTCATTGTCAGACACACAGTCAAAGAAAATATTTCCTGAACTTCTTCACAAAAAAGTTTTCAGATATAACGACAAGAATTCTTTAGAAAAATTAATCGATGAGACTAAAAATAGAAATGGCAGTGATATCTATGCAATAATAATTGAGACATATAGTAATTCTACTTTAACCGAAGCTACAGAAGATTTTGTAAGATATTTAAGAAAAATAACAGAAAAACATAAAATTATTCTTATTTTTGATGAAGTTTATACAGGTTGGGGTAAAACTGGTGAACTTTTTCACTTTAATCACTATAGCAATCTATCTCCAGATATGCTTTGTTTTTCAAAATCATTCGGTGGAGGAAAATCTTCAATATCAACATATGTGGTAAATAAAAATATCTACAGAAAAATTTATGAAAATAACAACGATGCTTTCTTACATACCTCTACTTACAACGGTTTTGGAGAGGAATGTGCGACAGCTATTACAGCAATAAATGAAATTTTTTCGAATAATTTAGTCAAGAAAAGTAATGAAAATGGTGCTTACATAAAATTAAAATTAAATGAATTGAAAAGCTTATTCCCAAATGAAATTTTAGATATTAGGGGAAAGGGATCACTTAATGGAATAATTCTTTCCTCCTTAGTTATTAATATACCTCAAAACATTATTTCTAAACTCCCTATTTTAAACAAAAATGCAAAAATTTTAGCAAAGATACCAGCTGCTGCCCTGAGTGACTTCCTTTACAGTAAATATAAGATATTCACTGTGATAACAGAAAATGATAACGAAGTAATATTTAATGTTTCTCCTTCTTTAATTGTTGATAAGAGTGAAATTGACTGGTTTTTTGATTGCCTAAAGAACTCTTTTAACTATGGCTTAAACAAATTGATTATAAAGTTTCTAAGGAATGCTTTGGTTAAGTAACCGCCTACAGGCCTAAATTTATAAACTTTCTTTAATTACAGAAGTATCATCACTCCCACTCGATTATCCTACCCTATATTTCCTTTTAAAAACAATGACTTATTTTTACTTTGTAACTACTTTGTAACTAACACATATTTATCTAGCAAATTAAATATCTTACATAATTAGTGGTTTGCTAAGTAAATCAATGCACTTAAGTAGAAACAGTGATGTGAGAGGCCTACAAACTTTGTAACTTTATACTTTGGTCTAAATCTTCATTTCGTGACAGTATCTTATTGTATCGGAGAGAGAGTTTGATGAATGATATTCTACATCACTACTAGCACCTTTCTTTATCTCACCACCATCTTTCTGAAACATTCTGAATAATTCTGAATTACACTCTTTTTCCTGAGGATACTGAAATACATCGTCTATATTTATACCAGTTAAATAAATAAAATGTTGTGAGGTTTAAGGGTGGGGGCTCTTCGCATAATCTTTCACACTTGCTGTCCAACTTATATGCTGCAAACTTCTTACCCTTGCGATGGTAAGCATCAGAACGATTACGCATCATAATCGCCTCTTTCAACTTATCCTCGTAGCGTTTCAATTCGGCTGGCTTGTCTTTTAGTTCTTCCCTAAACAGCTTTTGTGTGTCCCATTCAGAAGCTATTTGTTCATACTCATCGTCACTTAACCAAGTTTGCAGCTGACGGTTTGGCACGTTTTTTCCACGCTTCAATTTGACAGCAATAGCTTCTAACTTAGCAAGACGTTGAGCTTGTTCAGCAGTATGTGTGCGACGTGGATTAGTTTTCTATATGCGTTCTTGTAGCAACTTCTGAAAGTTGCCGCTTGGCTTCTTTTGACTGTTGTACCACTCACTCACTAAAATTTAGGTTTAAGAGAGATTCATTTATCAATCTGTTTCCTTCAACATTGTAGTGTACGTCACCTTTTATAAAGTAACCTTGGTACACATCATCAACAGATGTTTCTCGAATTAGCCTCAAATACTCTGGAAACATGTTTACAAAATTTACACAGCGATTAACGCAGAAGTCACGCCAAATAGAGACTTGTAGGTTATCATCATTTTTATTTCTAGCCATTTCACTGAGTTGTGCTGGCCAGGGGTATACACCAACACTTAACTTTATGGCATTAGCGTCAAGCAACTCATGTAGCAACGTCATTTCCCGAATTGCTTTGTTTATAGCGCCAGTGACGCCTAAATCGCTATAAGCATCGGAAGAGGTATTATAAGTCCACTCACTTCTCTTTGGAAAAACTCTTATGTTGTCATTCTCTGCTTGATTTTTGTCAATAAATAGCTGTTTGAATATTCTTAATGCATTTTTAAACAAGACAAAATTATTTTTAATATACGTCTTAACTTTATAAGAAATTATTGTTTGAGAAGTGGTTCGTTCGTTTTCAGACTGAAAAACACGTCCCTTTGAGTCTGTGAAATACCATGTCTCATCTTGAATGTCGGATATATCAACAAACACGACTAAATGATTAAATATATATCCTCTTGCGATAAAATCTTTGATTTTTGATCTATACACCGTAGGCGAATATGAACTTACTCCTAAGTTAGCCACATATAAATTAGGTTTAGAAGCAGCAAACATCCCTACAAATGAATCTTCGTAGGGCACCCCTATAGCCTCAGTAAAGCTATCTCCAATAAAAGCGACATCAAAATTTGATTGTGAGGTTTGAATGCTATCGCAGTCACTTTTGAAGCCATTACCATCAGTACACGCACGGTATGTATTCCCGCCCCAACTCCCTATGCCCTCGAAAGAAGGACGCAAGGAATGATGGTAAATATTGTGGCTTACTCGGTAGAGAGATTCATTATTGATCCCGAACCTAAGATAATTCGTGTTAACATAATCTAAACCAAAAAATAGAACTATTGTATAAAAGCATTGTATTATAAAAATTCTAATCCAACTCATAACGTTCCTTATAATTTTCTTTCAGCGCTTCGTCTTGCTGCTCTTTGTAAAGCACGTAGTTACCTACTGCTAACACATCCATTTCAGTACCCATAAAGCACTTAAATGCGTCTGTTGGTGTGCAAATTATTGGTTCGCCACGCACGTTGAAAGAAGTGTTAACAACAAGTGAACAGCCAGTCTTTTCTTTAAATTTAGAAATAACAGCGTGGTACTTAGGGTTAGTATCAGCGTGTACTGTCTGTATACGAGCAGAATAATCTACGTGCGTAATTGCTGGCACCGCAGAACGCGGTACATTCAGCTTATCGATACCAAATAGAGACTCTTCTTCTTCAGTCATCGCGCGGCGCTTTTCGTTTTGAATGTCTGCGACAAGAAGCATATAGGGACTATCTGATTCATTTTCAAACCATTCACCTACATCTTCCCTCAAGACACTAGGCGCAAATGGGCGAAAACTTTCCCGATATTTTACTTTAAGGTTAAGTTGTTTTTGCATATGCGGCGAACGGGGATCACCAATAATACTCCGACCACCTAGAGCTCTGGGTCCAAACTCCATGCGTCCTTGCATCCAGCCAACTGCTTTTTCGTCAGCTAATGCGGACGCAACTTCTTCAATCATTTCAGCTTCGGAAAGCTTTTTGAATTCTGCACCACAAACATTAAGTTCAGCTTCAATTTCAGTATCAGTAAACTCAGGGCCCAAATAAGCGCCCTTCATCGCATCTCGCTCTGTTGAGGCAAGGCGCTCATTATTATGATGTAGATACCAGGTAGAAAGAGCAGCGCCTAATGCACCGCCAGCATCCCCAGCCGCTGGTTGAATCCAAATGTTGTCGAAGATCTTTTCACGTAAAAGAATGCCATTTGCAACACAGTTAAGCGCTACGCCGCCAGCAAGGCATAGGTTACCTTCACCAGTTTCTCTAGCTATTCCTCTGGCTAACTCAAGAACGATATCCTCAGTCACCTTCTGAATCGAGGCTGCTAAATCCATTTCTCGCTGCGTAAGTTCCGTCTCAGACGTACGTGGGGGGCCACCAAATAGTGCATCAAACTTCTTGTTTGTCATCGTTAAACCAGTCGCATAGTCAAAGTAGCTCATATCAAGCTGGAAGCTACCATCATCAGCAACTGTGATGAGTTTTTCTCGTATTAAGTCTGCGTAGCGTGGCTCTCCATACGGAGCTAAACCCATCACCTTGTATTCACCAGAGTTAACTTTAAACCCTGTGTAATATGTGAACGCAGAGTAGAGTAAGCCGAGTGAATGTGGAAAGTGTATTTCCTTCACGACTTGTAAATCACTTCCTTTTCCAATCGCGAGAGATGTTGTTGTCCATTCACCTACGCCATCTAGCGTTAACACTGCAGCACTATCAAAGGGAGAAGGATAATATGCGCTGGCTGCATGTGATAAGTGATGCTCAGAGAACAACAAACGCTCACGCCAATCAACACTATCATCAAGTGTTGATTTTAACTCTTTAATGAGTGCAGACTTTTGAAACAGTTTGTCTTTAATCCAAACTGGCATCGCTTTAGCGAAGCTTTTAAAGCCTTTCGGTGCGAAGGCTAGGTACGTTTCAAGTAGTCTCTCGAATTTTACAAACGGCTTTTCGTAGAACACGACATTGTCGATATCTTTAGCAGCTATTCCAGCCTCTCTTAGGCAATACTGAATTGCATGAACAGGGAAGCCAGCATCGTGTTTCTTACGAGTAAAGCGCTCTTCTTGTGCTGCAGCAATAATCTCACCATCTTTAAGTAAGCATGCAGCGCTGTCGTGATAAAAGGCAGAAATACCCAAGATATACATGCGCTACCTCTAAAAGAGTGTGTAAATGAAAGGCGCTACCACAGAACCTTGCGCAAGTATTAATAATCCACCAAGTATCAACATTACGAAAATGATGGGCGCAAGCCATAGCTTTTTACGTACACGTAAGAATGCCCAAAGTTCTTTTAAAAATTCCATTTGATACGCCTTTATTAAAAATGGTGTTTGAATGATTCAGATTTGATTGGTTCGCTACGTGTTATCCAGTGACTTACCTTATGGCTGAATTTCAATCGCAACTCGTCGCGTCCACTTAAGCGCATCAATATTGCAATTGGTGTGAACAAACCAAAGAAGATAATTCCAAGTACGATTGGGCTGACTATCATGCCAAGTAGGAGCCCAAATCGCATCCATAGCTTGTTTAGAGGTAGAAGTATGTCGCTCTTTATCAGTGTAACAAGCATAAATATCGAAGCTACAGCAATGAACACATATGCCCAAGTTACATTAGCTGAGTAATAGAAATAGGCTGCCGCTACTGCAAATACGAACGTAAAGAAAAATCCAAAATTTCGATTAGATGGGAGTTCAATTTCTGAGAATTTCATTTTTTATCTATTCATGAGTAAAGCAGTCAACAATTACTTTTTAATGTAATCTCTACGGTTAAGTCAATAACTAAGGGTATCAAAATGATTTAGCATTACACAAATGCTAATTGTGAATGTGTATTATGCCGTATTGAAATACAAAAAATTTGAAATGACGGAATAGTTATATGAACTTAAGAGGGTTGAGATATTTTGCCGCTGTGGCGCAAGCACGT
>MDTF01013342.1_pt1 | contig 11754 bp, 13 predicted proteins | sample 811191 | NCBI WGS metagenome assembly MDTF01 (sample SAMN05326649, study PRJNA326480) | marine metagenome | isolation source: seawater | place: Southern Ocean | collected 2011
ATTTTAAATTAAATTTTTTTTTTAAAACCACCTAAAAATTCTGGAATGATCCTTTTTATATCCCATAAAAAAAGACTTATTAGAAACTTATTGGTATTCATTCCATTTGAAATTTCAAAAACTTCAAAGTCATCTTTTTTAGAAAGTAGCAAAGCTAGTTGTGAAACATTTGACCTTGAACATATTAAAGTTGAAAGTTTTGACAAAAGTAACATTTCTAACAAGATATCTCTCCCCATTTTATATCTATGATTTAAGCGAGCATCCTTATAATGAAATGCTTTTGTTGTATTGGTTCTAAAGCTATTGCAGAAAATAACTTTATCCCCATATTTTTTTTTAAATAGATCTAAATAATTTTGTTGTGCAGTAACTAGAAATATTTTTTCGAATTTTTTCTCACTTAAATATTGATCAACTTTTGAAAAAATTTGTGAAGGAGTGGGAGTAAATGGGTGATTAGGAGTGTTATTCATACCTTTACCTCTAAAATGTACACCTAAAACTTTCTTATTTTTAAAATATATTTTAGAAAAATTATCACTCATTTTAATGAATTCTTTATTAAATTTTATATATTTATTAAAATAATTATTATAAATTTCTGGATCAACCCTCCAATGTCTAGGCATTCTTTCGTTTGGAATACCCGAGTTTATAATTACTGATTTACTATTATATATTTCGTTGAGTGAGATTTTTGAAATGTTTTCAAAATAATATTCCCAAGAATTAAATGTTCCTTTAATTTTTTTACCTTCATTATATTTATTTATAAAGTTTTCCATATCAACTATAGGTATTGCATTAATTGATTCAGCATATTTGATTTCACTCAAGACATATAAAACAATTGCAAATAGACCTCCCCCAAAATTAATTCTAATCACGTAAAAAACTTTATCTGGATTTTTTTCTCCAAAAGAATGCATTTTTAATCCTGATTTTTTTTTAAAGTCCTTGAGTTTAGGGTTAATTCTAAATTGGGGAAGAGGAACATCAACCATTTTTTCCCTGATAGCTCTAATAATTTTTTTTTTAATAAATTTGATCATAGATTTATATAAAAATAATTTTTATTATGTCTATAGTTTTTTTAGGTCCTACTATATTTTTAAAATTCGAATTTTTTTCACTCATAATAATATTAGAATCGATAGCTTGTTTTAAGAGAATACAATAAATTCTTAAAACAGCAATTGCAGCTCCACCTATAGTGTCTGAATAATTAACATGTAAGATTTTCATAAATTCTAAGATAAGTTATAAATGAAAATAAAAAAAAGTCGATTTTGATTTATACTGTATCTTTTTTAATCACATAATATATAAAACTAAATAATAAATTGTTTTATTTATTATGATCAGAAAAATATAAGAATTTTGTAAACACTTAATTAATTGATAAAATTTAAGTAAAATTTTAATGAAAAAGACAATATTTTATTGGTCGCCATGTTTAAATCCTGTTGGCACACTTAAATCGACGTTAAATTCTGCAGTAGCAACAAGCAATTATGGGAAGGATAATTTTAAGGTAACGTTAATTAATGCTTGTGGTGAATGGGACAATTACCTTGAATATTTCAAAAATAATAATGTTGAGGTTATTAACTTTAAATTAAAATTTTATAGATATCTTCCAAAAGAAGGATATTTACAAAGCAGATTCTCTTACTTAGCTATATACTTTTTGTGTTTATTTCCTTTAATAAAGTTATTGTTAAAATATAAACCGAATTTTTTAATTGCACATTTGATTACATCATTACCTCTGACAATAATGAATTTTTTTCAATTAAAAACAAAATTCATATTAAGGATATCAGGCATGCCTAAATTAAATTTCTTGCGTAAATTTTTTTGGAAGTGTTCATCTAATAAAATTCACTTTATAACCTGTCCGTCAATTGAATTAAAAAATAAACTTACTAATTTGAAATTATTTGATTCGAATAAACTGCATTTTTTACCTGATGCTATAATAGACGTAAAAAAATTTATAACTGACTCTAAAAAAGAAATTAAAGATTTTGAAAGATTTAGTAAAAAAAAAATAATATTAGCTGCTGGTAGATTAACAAAACAAAAAAATTTTACTTACTTAATAAATGAATTTAGTGATTTTTCTAATAAAAATAATGAATTTATTTTGATAATTTTAGGCGACGGAGAGGAAAAAATTAAATTAGAAAAACAGATTAAAAATAAAAATTTGGAAAACAAAGTTTATTTATTAGGTTACTTAGACAATGTTTATAAATACTTTAATAAAGCTGAAATATTTATTTTGAGCTCTTTATGGGAAGATCCTGGCTTTGTAATTATTGAGGCTGCGTTATCAAATTTATTTATTATTTCAAGTGATTGCCCTAATGGCCCAACCGAGTTTTTAGATTATGGGAAAAATGGTATTTTGTATAAAAATAATCAACAAGCCGAGCTAACTAAAAGTATTCATGAATATTGCAATATAAAAAACGTAAAAAAATTTAAAATAGCAGCTAAAAAGAATTCAATGAAATATACTAAATTTAGACATTTTTTAAAATTAAAAAGTCTTTTACAAATATGAATTTAGTTTCAATAATAATGCCTTACTATAATAAAGAATTTTATTTTAAGGAGTCTATTAATTCAGTTTTAAACCAATCATATAAAAATTTCGAATTAATTATAATTTTTGATGATATCCCTGAAAAATATGAGAAATTTAAAACATTAATTCCAAAAGATAAAAGAATAAAAATTTTTAAAAATAAAAAAAATTTGGGGGCTGGGAAATCAAGAAATTTTGGTATTAAAAAATCAAAGGGTGAATTCATTGCATTTATTGATTCAGATGATTTGTGGAAAAAAAATAAATTATATTCTCAATTAGAATTCATGAATAATAATAACTTAAAATTTTCTCACACCTCATATAATATAATCGATAAAAATGGGCGCTTATTAAAAAAAATTTTGGCAAAAAAATATATGAGTTATTCTGACCTATTAAAATCTTGCGATATAGGTTTGTCTACTGTAATTGTGAGATCTAAATTAATAAAAAAAAACCTTTTTCCTGCTATTAAAACAAAAGAAGACTATGTTGTTTGGCTTAAATTGGCAAAAAAACAAAATACAATTATGGGATTAAATAAGTATTTAACAAATTGGAGAAAATTAAGTAATTCATTGTCATCGTCAATACTTCAAAAAGTTGTTGATGCGTATAGAGTATATCGATATTATGAGAAGAAAAGCATAATTAAAACATTCTATCAAATTTTTATATTGTCAATAAACTCATTTAAAAAAAAAGGTGTTAATTTATGAAGAAGAAAGCATTAATAACTGGAGTAACGGGCCAAGATGGCTCATACCTAGCAGAATTACTTTTAAAGAAAAAATATGAAGTCCATGGAATTATAAGAAAATCATCATCTTTTAACACTGGAAGAATAGATCACTTATATATTGATCCTCATAATAAAACTAATTTTTTTTTACATTATGGAGATCTAACAGATTCAAATACCCTTTATAACTTGATTGCAAAAATCAGACCAGATGAAATTTATAATCTTGGAGCACAAAGTCATGTAGGTGTTTCTTTTGAGAACCCGGAATATACAGCTCAAGTAACTGGCCTAGGAACTTTAAGAATTTTAGAGGCGATTAGATTTTTGAATCTAAAAAAAACTAAGTTTTATCAAGCAAGCACATCTGAACTTTTTGGAAATATCAAAAATAAAAAAATATTTGATGAAAAAACAGAATTTGTACCCAGATCACCTTATGGAGCTGCAAAATTATTTAGTCACTGGATAACAAAAATTTATAGAGAATCGTATGATATTTTTGCATCAACAGGTATTTTGTTTAATCATGAAAGTCCGCGTAGAGGCGAAACATTTGTCACACGAAAAATAACAAGATTTTTAACACGCAAAACATTAAATTTAGAAAACAAATTATTTATTGGTAACCTCTATTCAAAAAGAGATTGGGGTCATGCAAAAGACTACGTGGAAATGCAATGGAGAATTCTACAACAAAAAAAACCAAATGATTTTATAATTGCAACTGGTAAAGCATATAGTGTTAAAGATTTTATTAATGAATGCTGCAAACAATTAAAAATTAAGATTAAGTGGGTTGGTAGCGGCCTTAAGGAAAAAGCAATTTTATTAGGCAAAAAAAATGAAGATTTAATAATGGTAGATAAAAAATATTTTAGACCACTAGAAGTTGAATATTTAAAAGGAAACAGTAAAAAAGCTCAAAAAATTTTAAAATTCAAACCAAAATATTCATTTAAAACTTTAATTAGTGAAATGTTAAAAGAAGATATGAAACTTGCTAAAAAAGAAATGACAATCAAAAAAATAGATTAAAATGATAAATTCAAAATCAAGAATTTATATAGCAGGTCATAACGGATTAGTTGGTTCAGCACTTTATGATTTATTAAAAAATAATAATTTTAAAAATATTTTAATAAAAAATAGAGCACAATTAGATTTAACAGATAAAAAAAAAGTAACCAATTTTTTTAAAAAAAATAAAATAGACTGCATGATAATGTGTGCAGCTAGAGTTGGTGGGATTTTAGAAAATAAAACTTATCCTATTGAATTTTTATTAGATAATTTAGCAATTCAAAATAACTTATTAATGTCTGCTAAAAAATATAAAGTAAAAAGAGTAATTTTTCTAGGATCTTCATGTATATATCCAAAAGAATCAAAAATACCGATCAAAGAAAGCTACATAATGGATGGCAAATGTGAAGAAACAAATGAAGCATATGCTATAGCAAAAATTACAGGAATAAAATTGTGTTCTATTCTGCACGATCAATATAAAAAGGATATTATTTGTCTAATGCCAACAAATGTATACGGTAAAAATGACAATTTTGATGCGAACTCAAGCCATGTAATTCCAGGAATGATCACAAAATTTATAGAAGCAGAAAAAAAAAAAACAAATATAAAGTTATGGGGAACTGGCAAGCCAATAAGAGAATTTATACATGCAGAGGATTTGGCAAGAGCTATATTTTTTTTAATGAATATTTCTAAAAATCAGTTAAAAAATATTTCGAATAAAGATATGCCGATCTTAAATGTAGGTAGTGGAGAATCAATCACTATAAAAAAATTGGCTTCTTTGATTAAAAAATTAACTAACTTTAAGGGAAGAATAATTTTTGACAAAAAATACCCAGATGGAACAATAAATAAAAACTTAGATGGAAGTAAATTAAAAAAACTAGGCTGGAAGGCAAACATCCTATTAAAAAATGGTTTAAAAAAAGTGATTATGGATAGGGTAAAATAAAAAATTCAATGGAATATTTTTTATTAATACTTCTTCCAGTAATTATTTTTGCTGTCAACTTTATTTTTAAGATTAAAAATCTAATACCAAATTATTCTGGTGAAAAGCACCAGAGATTTGTTGGAGCAAACAATATACCTTTATCTGGAGGTTTTTTTTTAATTTTATTTACTATATTTATATTCTACAATAACTTTAGTTTATTCAGTGTATTTATATTTCTAATTTTTATTTTAGGTTTAGCTTCAGATATTAATATCATATCATCTCCGAGATTTAGATTTATTCTACAAGCTGCCTTAATATTTTGCTTTGTCTATTTTTCTAATCTACATATTGAATCTACAAGAATTTATTTTTTAGATTTTTTTTTAAATAATATTTTATTAAGTTATTTGTTCACAGTCTTTTGTTTAATGATTGTTATCAATGGAACCAACTTTATAGATGGGCTTAATGGCTTAGTTTTGGGATATTATCTAATGATATCAATTATTATATTTAAATTTGGCTTTTTTATAGACCTTAACATTAGTGAAAATCAAATGATTTTTTTTATCATTTTATTATCTTTTCTCTTTTTATTTAATATATCTAATCAATTATATCTTGGTGATAGTGGAGCTTATTTGTTAAGTTTTATTTTAGGAATTTTTTTAATTTCAATTTATCAAAAAAGTCAAAATGTTTCACCTTTTTTTATTATATTGTTACTTTGGTACCCATGCTTTGAAAATTTATTTTCTATCATAAGAAAATTTAGATTTAAAAGATCTCCAATCTACCCAGATAATAATCATTTTCATCAATTGCTATTTTATTTTATCAAAATAAAACTTAAATATAAAAATCAATTCTCAAATAATTTATCTAGTTTAATAATTATTTTTTATAATATGGTTATTTTTTTATTTTCGTGTGTTGACATTACAAACACACAGTATCAAATGGCCCTGATATCAATTAATATAATTTTTTATATTTTTTTTTATATAAGGTTAATGTCCTTCAAATATAATCTTAAAAATAAGTAATTTCTATTTAAAAAATAACTGGATCATTTTAATTAGAATAAAAAGACCATCTTTAAGTGCATTTACTTTTTTTACTCCAGCATAGCGTGCTCTTTCATTAGCCGGCGTAGATACTAAATTGTAATTATTTTTTTTTGCTAAAATTGGCAACTCAACACAAAAAGGGAAACTCCTTTCCTTTAATGATAAGTTTTTAGCTTTCTCAGTATTCCCTAGAACAAACGTGTAAAGGATATCAGATATTGGTAGTGAGAAAAAAACCTTACCAATAAAAGAAAATATCTTATTACCAACTAATGTTATAATAGTATCATCCTCACTACTTGCATTTAGCATGTATCTTGAACCAAAAACAAAATCAGCCCCTAAATTTTGAGCATAATTATACATATTGTTTAATTCTTTAGGATCAAAAGATCCATCAGCATTAAAAATACAAAAAAATTTTGATTTAACATCCTCAATGCCTTGAATTAGAGCATCACCATAACCTTTATTAGTTTGATATAAAATTTTACAATCAAACTCTTCAATAGAATTAATTGTTTTTAGATCGTCTTGTTCTAGGATTATTATAATTTTCAAATTATATTTTTTAAGCTCATTAAGTACGGTTGGCAAAGATTCGCTCTCATGCTTAGCTGGAATTATTAAGGTTAGATCGTCCATATGTATTTAAGGTTACTTATTAATAAAAAAAATATAAAAAAAATATATATAACAGTTTTATTATAATTTGAATTAATTTTTTTAATATCTATATCAAATTTAAATAATGTAAAAAAAATAATCAGCAAAAGAGGATCATAATACTTATGGTATACTGAAATTTGAGGATTATTTAGAAATATTAATGTAAATAATAAAATATTATGGAATTTACCATCACACAAATGAATTATTAAATAAATTGAAAAAAAACTTATTAAATAAAATAAAATATTATTATTAAGTAAAAGATTTGAAAATTTAAAAAAAATTCCGCCACCAGTATATTCGTATTTATAATCAAAAAAATAAATTGATAGAACAGTAAAAATTAATGAAAAAAATAATGTTTTATAACTAAATATTTTTTTTAATCTTATTACTTTTGTAAAAATAAAAGGCAATAAATAAAAAAATATTATTGAAGATATTAATAAGAAATTATTAAAAAAATTATTAAATAAAAAATTTTGACTCTTAGTTCCGACAGCAGCTGTATGGGATATAAAATTTACATCAAGAATGAATATATAAAAAAAAGCTGGAAATGCTAAAATCACATTTATAAAAACTATAGATAGATATTTAGCAGGATGGTTTTTATAAAATAAAAAAAATTTATAAAAATAAAAAACTGAAAAAACAGAATAATTAGGACTAATGTAAGCAGAAACTGCGCAAAAAATTATATTAAAAAGACAATTAATAAACTTATTATCATTTTTAAATTCTAAATAAAAATAAATACTAACACAAAAAAAGATTAATCCTAATATTTTACTATCTGGCCATATTGATAAACTTCTAAAAGTAGGTGATAAAAAAACAAGCCCAACCAATAAAAAAAAATTATGGATTTTATAAAATTCATATTTTTTTTTGAGCAACACATAAAATATTATCGGTAAAAAAATACATAAATGGAGATGTATTAATCTGATTGAATAATCATCAAGAGAGAATCTTTCTAGAAAAGATAAAAAAATAATTAAAATTGGTGAGTGGCGTGTTGCAAAATTGTCAAAATGTAAAAAAGTATGATTAAAGTTTAGTGAAAAACTTTCTGATATTCTTTTTTGGTTATTGTAATCCAATAATGCCCCACCGGTAGAGTTCTCATCATAAATAAAACCAACAATTAAAGACAAATATAGAAGAAGAAAAAAAATTATATATTTATAGGAAATATCATTGTTATAATTAAAAGATCTCATAGAAAAGGGGTATATATTAATTAAAAATAATTAAAATATTAATTGTATAGATAACCTTATGAAATCAACTATTTTTAATGATAAATAATATTTATATAAAGTTCTTAACTTTAATTATAAATTTTATAGATAAATCTAATAAAAAATTAATAATAAATTTTTTTAAGAAAGAAGTTAATAATAAATTTATAAATATTTTAGATATTGGTGCTCATAAGGGTGAAACCATCGATCTATTTTGCAGTAATTTTAAAGTTAATAAAATTTTAGCATTTGAAGCAAATCCTTTTGTACATGAAGAACTAAAGAACAATATAAGAAAAAAAAATTATTCTAATAAAATTCATTTATTCAATAACGGCATAGGAGACAAAATTGATGTAAAAAAACTATTTGTATTTAATGATTCATCATCATCGACATATAATAATATTGATAAAAAAACAAAATATTATCAAAGGAAAGAAAAAATATTGTCATTTTTGAAATTTAACAAGACAGTTCTGCACAATGAATTGGAAACTAAGATTTTTCCATTAAGCCACTTTCAGGAGGTAAATAAAATTGAAAAAATTGACATATTAAAGATTGATACAGAAGGATATGAATTAAACGTACTAAAAGGAATTGACCCAAATCATTTTAAGAAAATTAAATATGTATACTTTGAACATCACTATGACTTAATGATTAAAAAAAATTATACTTACTCTGATATAAAAAATTTTTTAAATCTAAAAGGTTTTTACCTTTCTTTAAAATTGAAAATGAAATTTCGAAAAACATTTGAATATGTATATGAAAATAAAAAACTATAAATTAAAAGCATCAGTACTAATTGCTAATTATAATAATGCGAAATATATAGACAAATGCCTAAACTCTATTGTTAAACAAACTTATAAAAATGTTGAAATTATATTTGTGGATGACAATTCTTCTGATAATTCTATCATAGTAGCAAAAAAATATTCTAATAGAATTAAACTAATAAAAAATAAAATTAAAACTGGCATAGGTTCTTTTGATCAAATTCAAACATTTTATACTGCACTTAAAGAATCAACAGGCGACATTATATTTTTATTAGATAGTGATGACTATTTTAATAAAGAAAAAATTTCAATTCTTATAGAGGAGTTTATTAAAAATAAAAAAATGAATATTTTATATGATCTACCTATAAAAAAATTTCCAAAAAAAAATGTTTTTATAAAAAAAAATAAAATGAAGCCATGGAATAATTATTGGCCTTATTTTTCTCCTACTAGCTGCATCACAATTAGAAAAAAATATTTTCTTCAAGTTTTAAAATTAATTGACTTTAAAATATTTCCAGATATCTGGTTAGATTTTAGAATAGGTATCTCAAGTATGTATCTTTTTAATCAATATAATTTCACGAATAAAAATTTAACATTTTATAGACAATCAGATAAAAATGTTTCTTCTGGATTTAAACATTTGTCAGTTACATGGTGGCAAAGAAGAATGCAAGCTCACGATTTTATAAAATTTTTTTTTACAAAAAATAAGATAAAATATAAAAAAAACTTCGACTATTATTTAACTGGTTTTATTAATTTTTTTTTAAAATGAAAAAAAAAATAATTATTATTGGTGTTAATAGCTTTGTGGGAAGTAATTTATACTCACTTCTTAAAAATAAATTTCAAATAAAGAAAATTCACTATAAAGATTTTTTATTATTATCTTCTAAATTTTTAGATAGTGTGAGCTATATTGTTAATTGCTCATCTAATAAAAAATATGTTAGTAATAAATATGCAAAAGGTAACGATTTTGATCTTATAATTGCAAATAAGATTAAAGATCTGAACTGTAAGTTAATTTTTTTAAGTACTAGAAAAGTTTATAAACTAGGTGATAATTTAAAAGAAACCAGCACATTGAGACCAAAATGTAATTATTCAAAAAATAAATTAATAACTGAAAATAAGTTAATCAAAGTGCTGAAAAATAAAATTTTGATACTTAGGGTCTCTAATTTAATTGGATTGAGTGTTTTAATAAAAGGTAGAAGAAAAATTCACAACACATTTATTGAAAATTTTTTTTATAATGCAAATCAAGGTAAGATATTTAATAATGGAAAAATTTATAAAGATTTTTTAACGATAAATAAATTTGCTGAAATAATCCAAAAACTCATTTCTAGAAATGTAACAGGTCTGTACAACGTTTCCTCTGGTAGGAAAACTTATTTGAATAAAATTGTAAAATATCTTAATTTTTATAATAAAAAAGAATGTATTTTTATAGATACTCCAAAGCATTTTAATAAACAGGTTTTTTATTTAAATAATCTTAAATTATCAAAAAAAATTAATTTAAAAAACAATGTAAATAGTTTAGAAAATTATTGTAAGTTAATAAGTAAATCTTTTTTTAATAAATAAATATATGAAAAATATAATCGTCGTTACTGGTGGAGCAGGTTTTGTGGGTTCTAATCTGATTTTATTATTACTTGAAAAAACCAGACATAAAATTATTAGTATTGATAATTACTCTACGGGATTAAAGGCAAATCATATTAAAAACAAAAGAGTCAAATATATTAAAGATAAAACAAAAAATATTGAATCAATATTAAAAAATAAAAAAAACAAAATAAAAATTATTTTTCATTTTGGTGAATTTTCAAGAATTTACCAAAGCTTTTTAAAAATGAATGAATGTATTGATTCAAATTCTGTAGGCACACATGCGGTTTTTAATTATTGTTTAAAAAATAATATCAAGTTACTTTATTCAGCAACATCCGCCAGTTTAGGCAATAAAGGAAAAGATAAAAATTTATCACCATATGCCTTTACTAAATCTAAGAATTTAGAAATGTTAGAAAATTTAAAAAAATGGTTTAATATGAAATATGAAATTGTTTATTTTTATAATGTTTACGGGCCAGGACAAATTTGTAAAGGGGAAATGGCTACTGTTATAGGTATTTTTGAAAATCACTATAAACTAAATAAACTTCTACCAGTAGTAAAACCAGGAAACCAATCAAGAAGATTTACTTACATTCAAGATACAGTTAATATTTGTTATTTAGCCTGGAAAGCAAATAGATGTAAACATTACAGTATTTCAAATAGAAAAAGTTATTCTATTTTACAGGTTGCCAAAATGTTTAAATCACAGATTAAATTTTTACCTCAAAGAGCAGGAGAAAGATATGCCTCGGCATTAAGCAATATGAGTTTATCTAATAAAGTTGTTAAATATTTTGGTAAAACTCAATTACAAAATTATATTAATGGTTTCTTGAAAAAACATAATAAATAAGGGTGTATTAAGTAAAAAATCTTTGTTTACAATAAAGTTATTTTAGGTATAACACTCACGCCGGTGATTATTGCGAAGGGGTAATACCCGATCCCATTCCGAACTCGGAAGTCAAGCCCTTCAGCGCCAATGGTACTTTGTCTTAAGACACGGAA
>MDTF01014719.1_pt1 | contig 11747 bp, 13 predicted proteins | sample 811191 | NCBI WGS metagenome assembly MDTF01 (sample SAMN05326649, study PRJNA326480) | marine metagenome | isolation source: seawater | place: Southern Ocean | collected 2011
TAATGTCATTACCAGATGCAGATAGATAAGTAGTTTTTTGTACAAAACTAGAAATATTATTTGCAACTGCAGCAGCACCACCCACAAAACTTTCTTCACCTCTTTCTTTTAAAACAAGATGTGGTTCTTTACCTGATTTTCCCATAACCTCACAGTTTGAGTATTTATCAATAATTGTTTCACCTAAAACTAAAACCTTAAGTTTACCAAAATCATTAATTTTGTTTTGAATACTCGCAAAGTTGTGAACCTTTTTTATTTTCTTAATAAACTCTTTAATTTCAAGGCCAAATACACCTGTACTTTCATTAACAATTTTACTTGAGCTAAAAATTTTTCCAGAAATAAATTTGACTTTTCCACCATGTTTGGTTACTTCTTTATTTTCAAGTTTCATTTTTCCTGTGATGTCATTGGAATTTTTTTTGTATTCTGTTCCTTTACAATATATATGTGGATGCACTAGTTTTATTACACCTCTTGCATCTGGGTAATCACTAGCTACAACAAAATCAACTATTTGTAGAGCTGATAAAGCTTCTAACCTACTCGTAAGACCAAAATATGGTTTGCCAAAGCCTTTATTTACATACCTGTCTGAAGTGGCACTAACAATTAGTATATCACCTAATTTTTTAGCTTTCTGAAAATGCTGAATATGACCCAAGTGAATAAGATCAAAGACACCATGACATAAAATAATTTTTTTTTTATCTCTTTTAAATAATTTTATTTTATTTGTTATATCAAGAGAACTTAAAATTTTGCTATTCATATATTTAATTAATAAAATCTTAAAAGTATTGCGTTAATAATACTTATAAAATATAAAGTTAATCATGACTACTATAATAAAATGGTTTAGCAATGATCCTAATAAAGAAACCAATTTAGAATTAATAAAGCATATACGAACTAAAAAGAAGAAAAATTATATCGATAAGTTTGAAAAAGCTTTTTCAAAAAAAATTAATTCTAAATATAGTGTACTAGTTTCCAGCGGATCAAATGCTATAATTTTAGCGCTTTATTCGCTAAATCCTAAACGTGGTGATGAAATTATTGTCTCAAACAGAACATGGATAGCCACAGCTCATGCGGTCCATGTTCTTGGCCTTAAAGTTGTTTTAGTAGATTGCAAACCTGAAGACACAATAATGGACGAAACTAAAATTTTATCAAAAATAACAAGAAAAACCCGTGCAATCTTAGTTACTCACATGAACGGAAGAGCAAACAACATTGAAAATATTGTCAAAATTGCAAAAAAAAAAAATATAGTAGTGATAGAGGATGCATGCCAAGCTATGTTTTCAAAATATAATAATAGATATGTAGGAACAGTATCTAATATTGGATGCTTTTCTTTAGGGAATACTAAATTATTAAGTACGTTACAAGGTGGACTTTTAGTAACGAATAATCTTAGGACATATAATAAACTAAAACTTATTAGAAACCATGGAGTGATAAATAATTTGACAGATCAATGGAATCAGCCGGGATTTAATTTTAAATATAATCATTATCAAGCCGTTATGGGATTTAATGAATTAAAAAAAATTAATTTAAAAATAAATAACTGTAAAAAAATTTATAAACTTTATGAAAAAAATATTTTGTTGATGAAAAAAATTAAAATTATAAAATCATATATAGAGAATGGCGAAATGCCAATTTATACTCAAGCAATAGTTGATAACAAAAAAAAATTTATTAATTTCATGTTAAAAAAAGGAATACAAATAAGACCCTTAACGCCATCACTAAATTTTGCAAAATATTTAACTAGACTGAATAAAAAAAATTTCACAAATTCAGATTATTTTCATAATAAAGGGGTATACTTACCATCTGGTCCAACTCAAAAAATAAGCAATATTAAGAAAATATTAGCCAGCATGAAAAAATATGAGGCTGAATAATTCAATAATCCACCTTAGATTATTAATTAAGTTTTATTTTGGTTTAATTAGAATAAAAATTCTAGCAATTTTTAATTATTTCAAATTGTTAAAAAAGTTTAAAAACTATAATGAGATAAATTTTTTATCAGGAAAAAATATTGGTGATGTTTATTTATCGTTGGATATTGCATTAAATTCTAGAAATAAAAAAAATATTATAATAACACAAGATTTAGATGAATTTTGTGTACCTTATATTGCAGAAATATTAAAAAAAAAAATTAATATAATATTTTCTACCAAATTATTTTTATTAGTTAGTCATGCATCATTCCTAAAAACTAAAATTAATAAAACTACTCTTAATAGTTATGAATTATCAAAAATAAAAGATGTAACAAGATCTATAATTGCGCCCACAAAAAATAAAAAATTTTTTTTAAAAAATATTTCACAAAAAATAATTCCATCAAAAAAAATACAAAATTTAAAAAATAAAAAAATAATTTTTTATAGTTGCAGAGATAGTTTTTTTAAAAACGACAAGGGCTTCAATTCCTTTAGAAATTCTAATATAAAAAACTCTTATTTAGGGCTAAAATACTTAAAAAAAAAATATACAACTATTAGAGTTGGACATTATAAATTTAAAAAAACTAATCTTTTCAAGCAATATAAAATACAAAATATTATAGAGAGGAACAAACTAGAAGCTTATATAGCTGAGAAATGTTTATTTGCTATAGTAGGTGTTTCAGGAATTCAAACTTTACCAATGTTTTTTGAAAAACCACTTCTCATACATAATTTCATAGGAATTAATAGACCACCAGTGATTAAAAGTGGAATTATAATTCCAAAAATTTTAACCTATCAAAATGGGGATATTATTTCAATTAAAGATTTATTTATAAAAAAAAAATTTGTATTTGAATATGATCGTAATGATGGTCAATTTTTTCCATTTTACAAAGTTAACATTGGGGCACTTCAGTCAGACAGTGGGTATAAAAAATTAGGAGTCACCTACACAGATAACACAGAAGATGAAATTTTAAATGGCATGATGGAAATGGAAAAATATTTTGTTTATAAGAAAAAACTAGATATTAATCATATAAAATTAGACCAAAAATTTAAAAAATTATTTCCAAGAAATCATTGGATAAGAGATAGCAAAGTATTAATATCATATTATTGGTTAAAAAAATATTTACATTTATATGAAATAAATTAATGAATTTATGAAAAAAAAAATTTATATAACCACATCAAATTTTCATATAAAGAAAAATAAGTTAGAAAGTTTATTTTCAAAAAAAAATTTTGTAGTAATTAAAGCATGCATAGGTAGAAAATATAATGAAACTGAAATTATTCATAACTTTAAAGATGCCTACGCAATAATTGCTGGCACAGAAAAATATACTCCTACAGTATTAAAAAGTTTAAAGAATCTAAAGTACATTTCAAGGTGTGGAGTTGGAACGGACAGTATTGATTTAGTAGCTATAAAAAAAAATAAAATTAAATTATTAAAAACCAAAGATTCTCACATCTATATTGTTGCAGAACATGCAATTGCAGGAATGTTTGCAATTTTAAAAAATATTGTAGCTTTTAATTTGGAATTAAAAAATAAAATATGGAAGAAAAAAAATATAGATACCTTGTTTGGAAAAAATATCGGTTTTTATGGATATGGAAGAATTGCTAAACAAATTCATAATAATTTGATTAATTTAGGGTCAAATTTTCTTTATTATGATTTAGATAAAAATGATAATAATAAAAAAATAAAAAGAGTAAAAACATTAAAATCACTTTTTAAATATTCAGATATAATATTCATTTGCTCCTCATTGATGAATAATAAATATTTAATAAATAAAGAAATCTTAAACTCAAACAAAGGAAAAAAAATAATTATTAATACATCACGAGGAGAATTGATTAATGATAAGGATCTTATACAATATTTGAAAAAAAATAAAGAAAGTGGTTACTTCTCTGACGTATTTAATAAAGAACCATACTATGGGCCAATGATAAATCTACCCAATGCAATATTTACCCCTCATGTTGCCACATATGAACCATATTTTAGATTGAATATGGAACTTGAATGTCTTGAAAATTTATCCAAAATCATAAAATGATAAATATTTTTAAAAATTTTAGAAAACTAAAAATCAAAATAAAGAAAAATCAAATTACACTTGGTGCATGGATGCAAATTGCATCAACAGATATAGCAGATATATTTTCTTCTAATAAAAAATTTGATTGGGTATGTGTAGATTTAGAACATGGAAATATTGGATATGAAAAATTATCAGATATTTTTAGAATTATCCAGCTAAATGGTAAGATACCTTTCGCAAGATTAAAATCATGTGATGAAGATCAAGCACAAAAAGTTTTAGACCTAGGAGCAATGGGGCTAATTATTCCAAAAATAGAAAAACCAATTGAATTAGAAAGAATTATAAAATCAGCAAATCTACCACCACATGGTAACAGAGGGCACGGTTTCTTTAGATCAAACTTGTATGGAAAATTTTTTAATGAATATAATAAACAATTAAAAAACCCAATAATTATTGGAATGATAGAAACTGTTGATGGTTTAAATTTGATTGATGAAATTTTAGACGTTAAGGGACATGATGGAATTTTTATTGGACCATATGATCTTTCAGCATCATTAGGAATTGTGGGAAAATTTAAATCTAAAAAATTTAACCAAGCACTTAAGAAAATAATTAATATATCGAGAGATAAAAATAAGATTGTTGGAATTCATGTTGTTGATAACTCTAACAAAGCATTAAATGAAAATATAAAAAAGGGATTTAAATTTATAGCGTATTCTATGGATACCGTTATGCTAAGTAAGTTTAATTAAAAATAATGAAAGTCTTATCAATAATACCTGCAAGAATGGGAAGCTCAAGGTTTTATGGAAAACCATTAACCAAAATTAATGGAAGATGTATGATAGATATTATTTACGATGTATCTATAAAAAGTAAATTAATTTCAGAAACATACATTGCTACTTGTGACAAAGAAATTATTAATCATTGTAATGCAAATAATAGAAATGTAGTTTTAACAAGTTTGAAACACCAGAGAGCAACAGATAGGTCAGAAGAAGCGTTAAGAAAAGTAGAAAAAAAATTAAAGAAAAAATTTGATATCATATTAATGATACAAGGTGATGAACCGATGGTAGATGTTCAAATGTTGAATGCTGCTATTAAGGCATTAAAAAAAAATAAAAAATACGGTGTTTTAAATCTTTATTCAAAAATTAAAGAAAAAGAAGAGGCTGTAAGTAAAAATATAGTTAAAGTAATTATAAATAAAAATAAAGAAGCAATATATTTTTCAAGAGCCTTAATTCCAAGTGATGGTGACACCAAAAAAGATTATTTTAAACAGGTTTGCATAATACCCTTTAGAAGAAATTTTTTAATTAATTTTGTAAAAATGAAAGAAACATTTCTTGAGAAAAAGGAGTCTATTGACATGAATCGTATATTAGAAAATAATATGAAAGTTAAACTGCAAGAAATAAGCAAGTATACTCATCCTGTTGATACAAAAAGTGATATTAAAATTGTAGAGAGATATTTGAAGTAATTAATTTAGTATTAGTTATAAATGAACAAACATCCTGTGCACACTTGTTTTATAAAAACAATAAATATATAAATTCTTATGAAAAAATTTATTAATACATATCTAAATGACACTAAAAATTTATTAGATCTAGTTATTTCAAATCATAATTCTGATATATTGAAAATTAAAAAAGAATTTGAAAAATGCTCAAAAAGTAATAAAAAAATAATTTTCATAGGAAATGGCGGAAGTGCTGCAACATGCAGCCATGCAAGTGTAGATTTGACAAAAAATGCAAAAATTAGAGCTATAAATTTTAATGAAGCGGATCTAATAACTTGTTTTGCAAATGATTTTAGTTACTCAGAGTGGATGCAAAAATCTTTAGAATTTTATGCTGATAAAGGAGACTTAGTAGTACTGATATCAACCTCTGGAAAGTCGCAAAATATTTTAAATTGTGGAAAATATTTAAAAAAGAAATCAATGAAATTTATTACCTTCTCAGGAATGAAAAGATCAAATTCACTAAAAAAAATGAATACCTCAGGAATTAATGTATGGGTAGACTCTAAGTCGTATAATCAAATTGAAATTATACATCATTTTATATTATTATTAATTGTTGATATGATTATAGGTAGGTCAGTTTATAAAAGTTGATGAATTATTTAGTTACAGAGTTTTGTGGATTAGGAAATTTTATTTTAAGCTTACCAGCCATAAAAAACCTTTCAGGAATAGATTTAAAAAATAATATTACTGTTGTTGGTAATGACAAGTATAGTGGTTTAAAAATTGCCAAAAATGTTGACCAGATACACAATATTGTAAATTTAAATAGAATAAAATTTATGAAAAAAATTTTATTTTATTGGAAGGTGATTACTGGAAAATATCAAGTTTTAATTATATTCTCTGCCTCGAATCCTGAGTTTATTTTTTTAATATTTTCTTATTTATTTGTTAGAGAAAAAATTATACAACCATATTTTTTTAAAAGTAGAAGTCATCCTATTAAGATTTTGTTATTAAATGCTATCTTAAGTTTAAGAAAAAAATTAAATAAAAAATTTTCTATAATCAATGTACATAATATTTATCAAGATACTCATGAGATAGAGGCAAATAATGTTTTAATTAACCATTTACAGCCAAACACCACAAATCAAATTATTAAAAAACCACAATTAAACTATAGTTATAATGAAGGTACTTTAAAAAAATTTGAATTAAAAAAAAATAATTATGTCGTTCTACAAACTATTTCATCAAGTGGTAATATTACTCCAAAAAATTGGAAATTAGAACACAATATGATGTTAATAAAAAAATTTAACGAAGCAAAGTTGAATTTAGTTTTAGTTGGAGAAAAAAGTGAATATTTGTTCGGTTTGATGGGTGAAAAACCTTTACTGATTAAAAATTTTATACAAGACTTTCAATATGTAAAAAATATTATGGGAAAAACAGATATTAATGACATTATAGATATATTGCATTTCTCTAATGGAATAATTTGTCTTGATAGTGGAATTATGCATCTTGGAGATGCCATTGATAAAAAACTAATTGCATTATTTGGATCATCAGATGCCAAAAAAAATGATGTTAGAGGTAAAAACTCACTTATAATTAATAAACAATTAGAATGTGCACCCTGTCTTAAAGGGTGGCCTTTGCCAGGAAGTATAGTGGTAACTGAAGCACAAGCTGTAGTACGTTGTAAATTTGAATTTAAATGTATGAATTCTATTACACCAGATGAAGTGTTTGAAAAAGCATATAATTTCTTTGAATTAGATAGCAGTAAAGCTTGAATATATGTTTAAATTTTTAAAATTTTACAAAATCCAATATTACAAAGTTAAGAAGAGCTGGATATAAAAAAAATTTTACAACGATTGGTGATACAATAAAATCATACTTAAAAATGATTAGTAAAAATAAAAGATTAAATTAATTTTTTAACATTTTTCATTTTTTAATGTAATTTTAAAAAAATTTATAATATCTTTTAACACAATTGGTTTAGATTTTTTTATCCTTGCAAGATTAACTGGCTCTACTCCAAAAGATTTATAAAAGTTATAAATTCCATTATCCATACTTCCTTCAAAATCAAAATTTTCAACCTTATCCCTCATAAAATACAAAATATCGTTAATTAAAATACTTGAGTGGCCTTCTTTAAGTTTTTGAATATTAGTAGTTAATTGATTTAAATAAGCATTCTTTTTATCCCATACAATAAAAGCCATACTTCCAAATTCTTCGTTTTCTTTTTTTGTTCCTGCAATTACACATTTATTATTTTTTTTCGCTTTTTTAAAAAGTTTATCAAAATCTTCAAACTTGTAACTAATTTCAGTTTTTCTTAAATTTAAATTTTTTTTGTGGAATTCAAAAAATTGCAATGTATTGATATCAAAATATGTTTTGATATTGTTTTTTTTTCCAGTTTTAATATCTTGTTTTCGGTTGCTATGAAAATTTGAATAAGTTGTTTCAGAATTGTTAATATTGTTAATTCTAAAACTATAAGAAAAACTTGATTCAAATCCCTCCCAATAAAATGGTAGAATATTATTATGAACTTCTACATCTTGGTCAAAATAATTAAATTTTGGTAAATTATTAATTAGTTCTTTAGTAATCTTAAAATAATCTTTTTTATATTTTTCAACAATAAAAGGTCCTAACTTTTGAGTAAATTTTGGTAATATTAAAAATTTTAAACCTATTTTTTTTTTATATAATATGGAAAAGCACCAGCAATTTTGTTTTCAATTTTGCATAGGGCCACATCCCAATTATTTTCACCACAAACTATGTCTAGCCACCAGTACTGGCTAAAGATTGGTATTTCATCATGATTTTGACAAAAAGTTTTATAAATTGTTTTATTTTGCATTTTTAAAATATATAAAATTAATTAAATGAGCTACCCAAAACAAATAATTTATAACATAAATTATCAAAAAATTTTAATTGATTTAACCTTCAGTAAACAATCTGTTAATTTTATCAATAATTTCAAATCCTTAATAAATGCTGGACTCAATAAGAATCTTGTGATGCTTGGGAGAGCAAGAGCTAGTATTTATTTAGTTGTAAGGCAGGCAATAAAGAAAGAAAAGCAGAATAGTTAGTGTTTTTTTTCACATTAATAAACAAATTAAAGAAAAGGGATATATAAAGTTATTTAAAGGAGAAAATGGATACAAAAATAGAGAGCAAAAAAGAGATTTTGTTTATGTAGATGATTGTGCAGATGTAAACATTTGGTTATTTAAAAATTTTAAAAGTGGGATTTATAATGTGGGCAGCAGACATATCAATACTTTCAATTATGTGGCAAAGAATATTCCAAAATTATGATTTTGAAGGTAGCATGGGTATGAAAATAGGAGACAGCTTTAGTCATATGGGGGGTGAACTAATCGTATACCATAACATTAAAAAAACTAGTTCATCAATTTTAAAAGTATTAATTTTTTGTATTAATTTTATTGAATTAGATAAACTAAGATTTGTAAAATAAAAAAATTGTGAAAATATCAAGACAAATAATTTATCCATTAAACTACTTTAAGATAATTTTAAATTTTTTTTTTAGCTTACCAAGACATAATTTTAAAAAAAAAATAATCAACAAACTTAAATTATCCAAAAAAACAATTTTTCTTGGTAGGGCTAGAACTGGAATTTTTTTGGCTGTAAAACTTTTTTTAATTAACAAAAGACCAAATGTCCTAATGTCACCCTACACAATTCCAGATGTAATTAATATGGTGGTATGTGCTGGTGGAATACCAGTATTTGTTGACTTTTCAAAAAAAACCACTTTTATTGATATAGAAAAAATAAAGAAATCTTTTTTATTAAATTCATCAATTTTGATCTTAACCCATTATAATATTAATGAAGCAAATTATAAAAAGATTAAACGAATATGTGATAAAAATAAGATCTTTATAGTTGAAGATTGTGCAATATCTAATTCTGGTTATTCAGAAAACATTCCAATAGGATCACTCTCCAATGCATCAGTTTATAGTTTTTCTACTTTTAAATTTTTAAATTTTTTTTATGGAGGTTTAATTTCTGTTAAGCACAATAAAGACTTTAATAGGTTAAAAAAAATAACATATAAGTGGAAAAAATTAAATTTTTATGACTATGCACCTCAAATAATAAAAGCCATTAAGTACAATTTATTAACATCAAAATTTTTTTTTAATTTTATAACATTTGATTTATTAAAATTTTATAAGACTAAAGATAAATATTTAATTAATAGATACTCCAAATACTTAATTGGAAAAATGGACAAAACATATTTTTCGACACCTCATGATGCATTTTTTAGTGAAATTGGAAGAAAACTAAATGATTTTAATTATTATCAAAAAATTAGAAGAGACAATGCATTAATTTACTATAAATATCTAAAATCTTTATCCATTCCATGGAATATCAATAAAAACCAAATAAAAAATAGTTCATGTTATAATTATACTCTATACGTTAAAGATAAAGTCCTATTACAAAAATATCTTTTAAATAAAGGTTTTGATATAGGTAATGCAATGTACGAAAATTGTTCAAAATATACCTATTACAAAAAATACAAAGTCACATCAAAAAATATAGATGATTTAATAAAATATTCATTAGTTTTACCCACACATTATGTTGTTAATAAGGGTTATGCGAAGAATTTATCAATAGCTATTTTAAATTATTATTCTCGTTGATCATTGATGGAAATATAAGCCATATAAAAGAAACAACAATTTCAGATATCATAATTGTTGGAGCTGCTAGGATGGGATTATTTTTAAAAATACTATTTTAATAATTTTTTTAAATAAGGATCGCGCACATTATAAGCCTTATCATCAATTAAGTAATCATATCTTGGTTTACCCATTGTAAGCTTATGAAATTTAAAACCCCATCTAATTAATTGATTTTTTGTTTCTAGATATTTTTTTTTTACTAATTTTGTATTTCCTTTATACCTACCCATATATCTGGCAGTAAAAAATATGATTGTATTTTTTTCATATAAAGTATTCACAAGCTTAATCATTTTTTTTTTAACTTTTGAATTTTTATAATCACTATTTTTAGTTGTACAAATAGTACCATCTATGTCAAAATATATTTGTTTTTTAGTTATCATTAAATTGTTATATTTGATAAATTATTAAGTACAATTATTTAATAAGAATTAATTATAAATATTTTTACTTATTTTTTTAAATATAGTAAGATGTTAATTTGAGATTTTGTCCCAACTAAAATTAATAACATCTAGTTTGGCTAAAAAAATTTAAGAAGTTATTAAAGATACTCAAGATTAATGAAAATAATTGATTCTAATATAGAAAAAAACACCTCTTATAATGCTGACATTGTGATTATAGGTGCAGGAATAATTGGGATTTTCTTAACCTTTTTGCTAAAGAAAACAAAATATAAAATAATTTTAATAGATAGGGGTAATAAAAACTTTAATTATTTTAAAGAAATTAGAACAATAAATAAAGGAACTTATCATGCATCCTCACAATCCTCAAAAGCATTTACGTTAGGTGGTAAATCTTCTTTATGGGGAGGACAGTTAAGTGAATTTAGAAAAGAAGATATACAAAAAAATTTTTGGGGTTTGCAATATAATGAACTAAAGAAACTCTACAATAGTCTATATAAAACTTTGCATTTAAAATGTAATGATAAAATTATATATAACAAAAATTTTAAAATCGGTTTTTACTTTACATATTTTCTAAAAGAACCAAATTTATTTAAATATTTTAAAAATAGAATATTGAATGCAAAAAATATTTTGATTATATCAAATTTAGTTGCTCAAGAGCTAGTTTTTAAAAATAAAAAAGTTGAGTTTTTAAAATGTAAAAATAATAAAAATAATTTAATTGATATAAAAGCAAAAAAATTTATTCTTTGTTTGGGAACAATAGAAAATATTAGATTCTTTTTAACAAATAAAGCATTATCCAGAAATAATCCATTAAAAAAACTAAAATTTATTGGTTGTTTTTTTCAAGATCATCTAGCAATTACTTTTGGTAAATTAACTGTTAAGTCTAAAAAAAAATTTTCAAATTTATTTGAAAACCGACTATTAAATGATTTAATACATCAACCAAAAATATGCAATGTTATAAATAATAAAAA
>MDTF01017189.1_pt1 | contig 11747 bp, 9 predicted proteins | sample 811191 | NCBI WGS metagenome assembly MDTF01 (sample SAMN05326649, study PRJNA326480) | marine metagenome | isolation source: seawater | place: Southern Ocean | collected 2011
CCATGCAGTCGCGCAAGGGCGCCATGCAGTCGCGCAAGGGCGCCATGCAGTCGCGCAAGGGCGCCATGCAGTCGCGCAAGGATGCAGACGCGCAAGACGCGCCGTTAAGTCGATGTTGGTTCGCCGACTCATTGGTAAATGAAAGACACTGTCATTTGACACGGCTACCTACAAGTCAGACAAGTGATACAAGTCAAAGGAACACATACTCCATAATTGACTTCTTCGGTTTCTTTGCGTTCATATTCCCCCAAGTGATGTCTGCCGCTCGACATGCGATCTGATAAGATGTGCTGCAGGAGATCGACGTGTTTGTGGCAGGTCGCTTTTCGTTCGGGAACAAGGCGTTCCTCCTCGTGGAGTTCATGGCAACCGATCCACATTTTTTTGATCTGCACTCACAATCGCCTGCGATGGAGCTGATCTTATCCTTTGAATGACAGCACTGTTCGACCCCCGTGGGTCTCACGAGGAAGTAGACGCGGCTGTCCGTGTGTTCGCCGGAGATTTTGATACAGGAGTTGCTTCCGATCCCGTACACTGGTACGTTGTACCACGTCTGCTTTTTGTCTTGCGTGATGTGGTCCGCTTTCACGTCGACCTGCGAGTGGTATTTTGGAAACGCCTTCTGGATTGCCTTGCGCAGTAGCATGGCGATTGCGTGTGGCACGCCGTGGATGATCGAGGCGCCCCTTCCCCTTGCACTCCCGTTGTAGTAATCGAGCAATGCATTGGGGTACACAGTGGGCGCTGCTCGTGATTTCTGTTCGAGGTGATAATATGGAGTGCCAAATGGTCGGACCCACGCGACCCTCGGTGACGGACTGTTCAGTATCGAGAATGCAGCAACGTCCTCTGGCAGTAACGTCCCGTCGCCTTGCCGCAACTCGCTCATCGTCACAGTCTCCCCGTCGTCTACGATCCTCAAGTAGGGTAACAAGGTGTGTGCATCTTGAGTTACGCCGATCCCCCAGCACTCCTGGCACTGCATCGACTCTTTCCTTTTCCCATGACAAGTCTTGCATGTTCGGTAGGACCGACCCCCCGGAAGCGGCACGCCATCGACATTCGTATAGCAATTGTAGGCGAGTAGATCATGCCACCGGAACGACGCGCTTTTTTGTCGATCGTCTTGTTCATCCACCGATAATTCGCCGACGATGCGATCTCGCATCGTCAGGGCTTGGTGGGTCGTAACTATGACCTCTTTCCACATGAACCGAGCGTGATAGAACCCATCATTGTCGTGCGGGGATGCTGCAATCACCACAGTATCGGTACACCCGAAGCCTGCCTCCGTGGATAAAAACTTTTGGATGATCCTGTTCAGCGTCGGGACAAAATGCTCGGCCTTCTGATCGGTACCTAGCTTGGCCTCCAGGAAGAAGGGGTATTCCTTTCCGATGCGTTCGTACACTGTCACTGGATTGGTCCCGAGGGTATTTGTTTGCACCATGTGATTCAAGTCTTGCGTGAAGTTCGCGAAGAAGGTGGCGGCCTTCTCGGGGCTCGATTCGAACTCGCTCGTCACCCCCGTGCATTTATAGATCACGTGCGTGGACGTACCACCCTTAGATAACGGCTTCAGCCCGGGTGTCGTTCCTCGGATAAACTCGAGCGTGTGTGTGAATGGTGGCACACTCATTCGAAACTGCTGCGAGGTTGCTTGGTTTCCTTGTCCGATGAAAAAAACTGACACACAGTCTTGCTTCTTTCACACATATTTCCCTGCGCCCGTGCGCGTTTCGACGCGAACGGTTGCATACTCGAACCCGTGCGGGCGGCGGGTGCGCCGTGGGTCGGTGCAAGGGCGCGCGCCGTGGGTCGGTGCAAGGGCGCGTGGTGTGCTGCTTTGACTATGTGTCTTTCAAAATCAGTTTACCTGCAATCCGATCGTGGAATGCGATGTGTGCTTCTTACTTGTCCGATCTGGTCAGAAGGGAGCAGATGTCGAAGAACGGTCACATTCTCTGCCTCCCCCTTGAAATTCGGGTACACGTACTGACTCTGATCCACGCGTATAGAATTGGAGTATACAGCAAGATTATGTACTACAGAGACGTACTCGAATGGGAGGGGACCCAACAGCTATTGCGAGAGCAGCGGCAACACTTTAAGAAAAGCGTGCTCCTGGTGCGAAGGTGTAACGACTTGATTCGATTGCACAGCGATAATATGGTCAAAAAAAAGTTAGCAGTCATTCTGTTGGCCCAATCCAAAGGTCAGACTAATCACATGACTCGCAGCGGCAAGCATATCATTGTAGTCATCGACGAATGCTGCGAAACAAGGACCCTTAAGACTCTTCCAATTGAGGTGGAAGACCTGCTTTGTGACTCTTCTCCTGAACTAAAAATAACGTGCCATGGCGCGGCGCTATTTGCAAAGCACAGGACAAATCCGTTTCAGGGGGACGATTTCACGGAGATAGAGCTCACAACAATTGGGAAACGCAAGATCTGGTGGGTGAGTGGCAGCGAGCTGGTCTAAATTACGGCCGTGCCACCCCACAGCATTCGAGTTGACGCGCATCCCCAATTGCATACTGCTTGGGTTGGCCGCTCGAATCTACTTGGCGATTACAGTCCGTCGAATGCAATGTGCTGACGACGCAATCATAGTCGCCAGCCACCATGACGCGGGTACAATCCGTCTGTCCTGAAGTACACACACACTTTATGTTGGCGTCATCCGTTAAGGTGTTTGTACACTCTTGTAAGGTGGTCATTTCTTGTCAGAAAATAAAAAAAGTTTGATGAGTCATGATATGGGATTTCGATCGATTTGACTCTGGTGGCGCGAAAGTGAGAAAGTCTATCCCGGTGGTCCAAACTGAGACGAATTTGGTATGTACAGGTCCACTCACTGAACAGTTTCCGTCCCCCCGGGGGTCACCGTGGCTGGGTGGCAGGACGACGTGACGATCACGGCCTTTGCCAGGAACGGGGCGGGCTCTCGGCCGCGCCTTGGGACCGTATACGGCCACTTATCGATGAGGTTCAGCATGTCATTGTACTTGAGCTCCGCGCGGAAGTCGTTCATAATGACGGTCTCTTGGCCCGTGTAGCCGTCTTGCCAACCGGCCTTCTCGAGCTTCGGTCGTGAAGTGGTGGATATCAGCTTTGCTCAAAGAGCTGCAGTCTGGCGAGCTCAATGGAACCATATTTGCAAGTACACTCACCTACTTGCGCCTTCGGGCTCAGACCGGCACGTGACCGCGGCGTAGCGACGGAGTTTTTGAAAGAGACACCCGCGTAGGCTTCGAACTCTGTCATGCTTCTTGCACTGCCCAGTAGGGCCGTGGGGCTCCTGTATGCAGTCTGCGTTGCCCGGTACGCCCCTTGCGTGGCAGCGACGATGCGATCGGGCACTACGAATCGGAAGCCGTGGGTCCAAAGTCTGACACAGTTGAGCGTGGTTTCCATTGAGTCCGATATGTCTCTTAGGAGCGGGACGCGTTCGAAGACGGATCCGTGGCAAAAGCTGTAGTTCGGCGACCAGAACAGGGAGGGGGTCGAGGTGTCCGCACGCTGCAATGTCTGTTTTGTACACAGGGACAGGCGAGCCCCTTGCATCTCCTGTAGGCACAAAAAGTCCGCACGTGTGTCTTCCAGTAGATTGTTGAATTTACACATGGATGTGATGATTGACAATTCATCACCATGAAACAGGTCTTCAGTTTGTTGGTTATTGACGAGAATCTCGTCCCAGTGAGACGTCAGGGTGGCACCGTATGGTATGAGAAAACTGTACTTCTCCTGGTCATAGAGTTGTGACAGTAGAATTGCCCTGGCGTTCGATTCACGAAACGGGAACCGTAGATCCATGTGTCTCAGGATCCTGACATTCTTTTGAATTTCGGATGGAACCTGAATCTCGTCGGCGCAGTCGTATATCCCGAGAAAAATTCTGGACGGTATGGCTGCTGTATTGAAGATGCGTTCGATGTGAGTTTGAATCATACTGACTTGCAATCGTTTGCTGTACGGGGGTGCGACAAGTGGAATAAATATTGTATTTTCCAGCACATGCGGCTCAATTGCTGCACGTGGGTGGTTGCTTTTCTGGAGCAGGTGTACGACCGCAACTGCGACTGCCAATACGAATATGACAAAAGCTGGATGAAAAATGTCAACCCTTTGAACCATTATTAACAAAAGATGAAAAAAAGTCTAGCTTTGGTCACACCTCTCCACCCGTGGGAGAGTCCAGAGACACCCGCGAAGATGCGCTCGCCGAGAAAGCAGTTAGCAAGTACAAATTGTCAAATCTAAGGGCTCCTTGTATCACTAGATGACTGTTTATGAATTGGTGTTTGTTGTAAAACTAGAGCCGGTAGTGAATCAAGCACATTATCTCATCTGGTATTATATCCCACGTGTCGCTTACTGAGTTATATTCCATTCAAAAAGAACAAAGCGCACAGTCACAAGTCTTACACAGCACGGCAGCGCACACGGTCCGGGCACCCTGCGCACACGGTCCGGGCACCCTGCGCGCACGCGCGCTGCTTGCTCACGCAAGCGTCTCCCTGATCGCGGCCAGCTTGCGCTTGAGCGAGGCATTCTCCACCTCGGCGGTCTTGAGCTTCTTGTTGGCCTCCTCGAGCACCTCCACCTTGCGCTTGAGCAGGTCAACCAGGGGTACCTCCTCGGGGTCGGTCGACGACGAGCCGGCGGTCGATGCGGTATCGTCGCCGTCGGCCTCCGGTGCGTCCCCGGGGGCGTCCTCGGGGGCGGCCGCAAGCTCCTTGCCCGGGCGCGGAGTCGCCTCGACCACCGGGCCGCCGTACGACCTGGGGCCCGAGTTGCCCGTGACAACCACGCGCAAGTCGGCCAGGCGCGGGTCAGGTTGAGGCACCAGCTCGTACGCGTCGGCGCGGTGGTGCGACACGTAGTGCGTGTACGTGTCGGCCTTGAACTTGTAGTACAGCACCGCGTGCGAGAGCTGCACCGGCAGGTGCTCGGCCGTGAGCGCGAGGAAGGACGCGGGCTGGCCGGACTCGCAGAAGAGCGGCCCGACCGAGCCCGCGCGGATCTCCTCCGCAAACGCCTCGTCGAGCCCTGGTACGCGGGCCCTGTGCGCGTTGATGGCCTCCGGGTTGCGCGCCAGCAGCGCAATGCAGCGGCCGAGTGCCGCGGCCCACGCGTGGCCCTTGCCCCTAACGCCGGCGGGCGGATCGAACACCGCGCCCTTGCTGGACTTTCCCTCCTCGAGCCAGAGCCGGCCACCGATGAGGTCGCCCGCCACAGGCACGTCAAGCTTGCGCACAAGGTCGCGGAACCACCCCACCGCGGAGCGCAGCAGCGCGGGGCCGCAGTCAACCTTGCCCGACTCCGACTGCAGGATGTAGGAAACGTAAGCCTCCTGCCGCTCAGCGTCAAACGCCGGGCCGTCCTTGAGCAGCGCCGGGTTGTGCGCGCGCTCGGTCGGCGTTGACGTGAGGGCCACCTGCTCGGTGATCTCCCGCACCTGATCGTTGGAGAGCGGCGTGGCGTTCTCCGCCACCACGGTCTCGGTGGCGATGGCCTGCACCTCCTCGGCGGCCAGCGGCGTGGCGTTCGCCGCGTTCACCGTGCCCCGCGGCTGGCGCTGCAGCGTAGTCGCGATGACCGCGCCCACCTGCGCGACCGTCAGCCGCTCACCGGGGTTGCGGGAGGCGGGGATGTGCGCGGTGATGATGCGGCCGTCGCCCTTCTTGGCCAGCGTGGCGATGAAGTCCTTCACTTCTCCGACGCCCACGACGAAGGTGCGCACCCCGATGTTGCTGAGGTGCTCTGCGACCGCCTCGGAGCGCGTGTTCTTCGTGTCCACGGTTTTGCCGCGCTCCGGGAAGTCCACCAGGATCGGCTCGCCGCTCGAGCCGCAGAACCCGGCAACCAGCTTCTTCACCTTGGATGAGGTGTCGTCCCCGTCGGTCACGATAAGGATGTCCGCGACGCCGGGGATCTTCCTGGCAATCGTGGTTTCAACGGCGTCAATGAGTGCCGTGCCGCCCTTGGACTCGGGGATGCTGAACTTGCCCTGCGTCCCTGTGATGCACTTGAGCGCGGACGCGATCATCTTGCACTCCCGCTGCTTGTCGTCCATCGAGGCCGACTGGTCCCACAGGACGAGAAGGAGGTCATTGCCCACAAGGGCCGTGTCCTCGTAGATGCACTCCATCTTGTTGTTGAACGACCACACGGCCTTGAGCCTGCGCTCCATCGATCCAAACATGGCGGCGGCCTGTTGCACTATCCTCGAAACGTAGTCTTTTCGCCCGAGAGGTCCGCCGAGCAGCACTGTGTTTCGGAGCGTTTGCAACAGGGAAAGTGATGTCGGAACAGACACAGGTACTAATACTGGGCGCCACAGTAAGTGCGTGGAATGTTGACGGAAGCTCGGACGCGACTCCGCGGAGCAAGTCGTGGGTCTGCGACGCCAAGGAAGCGACTGGGCGAAAGCGAGGGCGGTGCTCCTACGAAGGTTGCAGCAACCAAGCGGAAGTGGGTGGCCACGTCTACATGGCGCGCATTGGTTGCGTCATAGCTCCTATATGCAATCCCTGTAACCGTCCCAACAACAAGAACAGGATGCAAGGATCCGGTGCACGCTTGCGCAAGAATGTTGACGTGACTTGTACTGCAATGACCGACGGAATGCGTAAGGCGGTGCGCAGGGCACCTGGAGTCGCAGAAGGGTGTGTGAAGCGTAAACGCCGTGCTCGTTTCTGCGACTCGTGCGGTGACGACATTTCGAATCGGCCGGCTAGCCACACGCGGTGCTGCACGTGCTGACGTGTTTTGTAGTGACGTGTGGGGTGCCCACCTCTCGAATTTCGTGAAGAAATCTCAGGGGGGGGGAAGTTCGCCGGGGCGTTTACGGACGAGGCAGTTTACGGGCGTTTCGGCCTGCTGGCACTGCACGACCGCCCTGGTGACGTTCTAGTGGTGAACTGCCCGAATGATGGTCGTTTACAACAAAGAGTCACCCATTCCCCTTTTTTTGCCCATTCTCCCGCGTCAGCTTAGATTCTACCCAACCGATCAGATTCGGCAATGGCGCAGAGGCAGTGTACTTGACAGACACCAATGAGACGTGTCCGTACAAGCAGGGGTAATTTGTGCGACATACATGCAGAGTTTCCCATCACGGATGAAGAAGCTAGGTACGAGTGGGCGTGTGCCAGGAATACCAAGGACGGGCGAACACCGATCGACTCCTGTCCCGATTCCTCCTTCGGTACCAATGGCGCGGGCATGGCAAGATATGTCGACTGTTTCTTTTACGGGTTCTATGTGACAGACGATTATCTGCGGAGCTTTGGGATAAGGACCCGCGAGTCGAGCGCGGGGGTGACATACGAGAATCACCGTACTGGTAGAGAAGAAGGGCATGGCATTGCAGACTTCGTTGCGTGCCTTGTGTCATCACTGGAGTTCTCAATGAGCGTGTGTTCCGATACGCTTTCGACCCTAGGACTCGTACGATGGTGACCACCCGTCCGAGTCGCGTGTCCATTAATGCTACAAGGGGATGCTGTCCAGCACACTGCCTCCACTGCAGTTCTCACTATTGGGGGCGGAATTCATACAGCACGATGCCTTCGATGACTCGTAGCCGGTTATACCTCCGACGGCGGCGCCGAGCAGCGACAGTGCACCAATTAGCCCCCCGGGGATTCCCATGCCCACCAACCCTGGCGCTACCATGCCGATACCGAGTGCCCCGTTCATTGCACCATCCACCGCAGTGGCGGTACAGTCGGGAGCGATGCCACTCGAGATTTGACCGAAGAATGTGTCGATGAGGTCCAATGACGTCTCGGTTTGGTCCATCCCTTGCTGGGCAACGTGTACCAACCCCCCGTCTACCAGTTGTGCGAAATTCGTAAGTACCGGAGCATTGGTGTTAGGTAGGACTTTGGCAATTTCGCTGAAGAGTTTGCTATCGAAAAGCTCGTCTCCAGCTTCGTTGGTGCCGTTTTTCCCGTGGGGGAACATGTGAAACCAAATATTCCCATTCATTCTACTTGCATTCCAACTTTTTTTGATCCACTCCCTTCGGTCGTCGGAGCGATGATCGTTGTTGTAAACGAGATCCTCTGGATTGACCACCTCACTAATCATATAGTCTTTCATCGCCCCGTAGTAGTGTAAAAAATTCAAATACCCTTCTCGCAATACGCTTCCGTCATTGTCGTAGATCGTCCTGGTCGTCTGGTTCATCACCTCAAAGTAATTTATGCCGGCTTTGAGGAACAAGGCCCCCTTCTGAGAGAGGTGGATCCAAATCAACAGAAGATTCAGTAGCGAGGACACTACCGGGTAATCGCACGTGGTACAGATTTGTTGCAGGCCCAATCCAAGCTTTGCGTGACGACTTGTCGCTAATGGAATTTCCGAAGCAGTTGTTCGCAACTTGCCGTCGACCGTTCGAGCTACCTCGCTGCGTGGGATAGAGTATCGTGATAATTCGTTGGAAGAACGCTTCCACCACTGTTTCATCCTGGGGTGATACTCGACACTCATATATATGTTCTTTGCGTAGTAGACGATGACACCGACTATAAGCCCTATCCAAAACAACCTACTCGATAGAGCGTCTCCAAACTGTTTCTTGTTCCTTTCGATCTGCTGTCTATTGTGCAATGTTCCCAAAACCACACGTTTGCGTTGTAATTCCAGAATATCATCCCATGAACCATTCGGGGCATCGGGTGGCGGTGTGTCAGTCATACTTTAGAATGCGTCTCAATTTATTTCCCGTTGAACCACCTTCGAACGGGAAGGGGGGGGGGGGGGGGGGGGGGGGTCAACCGTAGGCCTTGAAGTTCGACGGCGGTCGACGCGACCTGACGCATATCGTTCAGGGTGTCGTCTCGTGAAAGAAACTCGCTCCACCGGTCATGATACCTGGGTACTGGTGATGGACATGCGAAAACATGGCCATCCGATTAGGCCGACAATAAATATTTTGTTCGTGGGTATTAAATGAGGGAAGCATTAATATTCATTTTCAGTGTGACCACATCCGGTACTGTCATCACTCATCCAGGATATATCATCACTCATCCAGGATATACCCAGTCTAGCATGTGTTATTTTCCGTACGCATACCGGTTAGAAACGCGCACGCGCCCTTGGGAACTATGCTACTACGATTCCCGGTGCGGAGGGTTCGCTTTTAACTCGAACGGGAGCACTCACCACGGTTCGAATAGATCCAACGACGTTACCATGCTATGCACGGCACCAAGCACCGAAGACAGCCACTCTTCGATTGGCGTGTGCAGCCACTCGGAATTGAACCACGTGCAGCACTCATCGTGTCTCGTGCCAGAGAGTTACGTACCGCCGCCACCGCCCTCCCCGCCGTCACCGCCCTCCCCGCCGCCACCGCCCTCCCCGCCGCCCCCAGAACCTTCTGCACCACCGATTATACCCCTGTCGCCAAGTCCAGACCCTTCTCCGCCACCCTCACCGCCTCCGCCAGATTCTCCACCGCGTCCGCCATCGGCTCCGATCGACACTACTATTTATGGCCCGATCAAAACAGTTTATGTTCCTTCTCGGTCGTGCTCGTTTCCATATACGTTCACTCTGATAACTGAAGAAGATCCGTCTTCATTGTGTGGATACGATTCAAGATGCAAAGGATTTGCGTACACTTCAAATCACAGTAGTACCATTGCAAGTACATACCTTTCCGAGTATAACCATACAAATCTAGTAAACCTGGACAACTCAAGTAGTGTTACTATGCTGTGCGATGCACGCACGGAAAGCTCTGTACAGAGCAATGATTCATCAGGCGTGTGTCGTCACTCTCAAGTACAAGGAATTCAATACATGTATTGTTTTCTGAAAGATCATTATTACCCCGTATTGCCAAGTGCCTCTCCACAGTTAGTATCACGGAGCAATCCTCCGTCTATTGCCAACTGGGCTTGTCCGTGGGAAGACAAAGTTGTGTGTATTAAAGACCATGGTTCGCGCGGTGCCCCTTCGAATGTTAATCAATGGAACGAGCCGGGCTTCACCACCGGAGATAACAACTGCTACGCATCAAAATGGCTAGATGGTACTTCCTACATCCAGCCCAGCATGGGTGGTTGTGCTGCGTGGACGAAGGCGATGAGTGTTCGAAACGGCTGGGATCCAAACGGCCCCAGTGTTCTTCGTAATACGGTGGGTATGTTTGCCTTATACGAGAACGAGAACGATCCCTTACTATATGATACAGCATACTTGCGGCAATACTTTACAGCTGAGCAACTCGCCGCCAAGGGATTTACTACTACGGTTAATAACAACTGTCAATTTACAGACCCATGGAACAATTGCCGGGGAACCTACTACAACGATATCTGGAGTGGTTATTGGTACACGACGCACGGTTACGAGGTGTCAAAAACCTCATATATGTACGAATACTCAAAAATGCATCCAGATCCTGAGTACAAATGCTGCCTTCCACTTGACGAATCGACGTGGTTTGAAACGGCAAATGAAGCTTTAAGGTTGTATCGCTCGGACAATTTTGGTGGTGATGGGGCTGAACAGCCATTAAGAAGCCCCGACAAGTTCATTCTCACTCAGAGGGCGTACCCACCAATGCCACCGCCACCCAGGCCGCCACCACCGTTGCCGCCACCCCCTCCGCCACCACCGTCACCACCACCGTCTCCGCCACCGTCTACACCACCACCGTCACCGCCACCGTTGCCACCGCCCTCTCCACCGCCACCGTCACCGCCACCGTTGCCACCACCCTCTCCGCCGCCACCATCACCCCCGCCGTTGCCACCACAGTGGCCTTCGATCAAACAAATTGTACCCGGCCTTCTCAGGCAGGAGTATGAGACTGGGTACATTGGCGGTGAATCGCCAGATCTGGTCAAGATCAGCAGCGGACGTGGCTGGTTGTACGACAACTTACACAGCGACACCGAGGGGAAACGGTGGTTCGAGAACAACCCATCTCGAAAGAAGGGCGATGCGACGGTTGTGACTCAGATCGACAGTACCGTGCCACAAACGACGCATGCCACTTGGACGGGGTTTTTCACTCCACACAAGACAGCGGACTGGAGGTTCTTCACAAGGATTGCGTCATGCGAGGGACATGACGGGGCCGTACAAATATGGATTGAAGAAGCAGACCCTGCCCAGGCGAGTGTAAAGTGGTGGTACGATAGCTCGACCCCGGACGAGGATGAAGCAGTCGTTGAAACGAACGATCTTCCTTCGTACGTCAACGATGGACAGGGACGTGAGGAGTGGAAGACAACTCGTTGGGGTGGGTCGAATTCTACTGGCGCCATGCCGTCCAACGTACCTGTGCGTGAAAATACGATGTACAAAATCGTGATCATTTACTTTTACGTGAGCCCATCGTGTACATTCGAGTTCAGCTACAACTGGAACTGGGAGGGGGCGCTGGAACGGGAAACACCGATATATGATGCGTCCTGGAAAGACGTCTCGTTCCGAGGATACAACGAAACACTCGACTACGTGTCTTTCAACGACCAACAATTCACGCACATCAACAACAGCATATTCACTTGCGAGGAAACAACAGTTTTCGCCCCTCCTCCGTCGCCGCCTCCCCCGTCCCCGCCGCCGGCGCCCCCACCACCGCCCTCTCCGCCTCCGTCGCCGCCTCCCCCCTCTCCGCCGCCGTCGCCGCCTCCCCCGTCCCCGCCGCCGGCGCCCCCACCACCCTCGCCGCCGCCACCCTCGCCGCCGCCACCCTCGCCC
>MDTF01004643.1_pt1 | contig 11742 bp, 11 predicted proteins | sample 811191 | NCBI WGS metagenome assembly MDTF01 (sample SAMN05326649, study PRJNA326480) | marine metagenome | isolation source: seawater | place: Southern Ocean | collected 2011
AAAGTGGAGAAGTATATCAGTTTCGTATGTTTATTAAAGATGAGAATAAACACGATATAAATGATGAAACTGGAATATCTCTCAAATGATGGAAATCTAATTAATGCAGAGTGGCTTGAACAGCGAGGTGTTAATATACATAGCAGGGGAGTATTATGAAGGACATTGTTTTAATTGGAGGTGGTGGACATTGTAAGTCTGTTATTGATGTTATTGAGCAAGAGGGTTTATTTCATATTATCGGGATAATAGATAAGCCAGAAATGCTTGGAAAAAGTGTACTCAATTATAAAATTATTGGTGATGACTCAGAATTAGTTCATCTGTCAAAAAGTTGTAAAAATGCTCTCATATCAGTTGGACAAATAAAAACCCCATGTTCTAGAATTAAATTGTTTAATATGCTTTTAAAAATAGGGTTTGAATTACCAACTATTGTTTCACCAAGAGCTTATATTTCAAAATATTCTTCCGTTGGTATTGGCTCAATAATAATGCATGATGTAATAATTAATGCTGGTGCTAAAATTGGCGACAATTGTATTATTAATACAAAATCATTAATTGAGCATGGGAGTGATATTAGAGATCATTGTCATATTGCTACGAATGTAATTATTAATGGAGAGGTAGTTGTAGGTGAGGGAAGTTTTATTGGAAGTGGGGTTGTAACTAGAGAGGGTATTAAAATTAATAATAATTCTTTTGCAAAGGCTGGGACTGTTGTCAAGTGAGTGTTTTTATTATTGCTGAGGCTGGAGTAAATCATAATGGCTCTATAAAGCTAGCAAAAAAATTGATAGATATGGCAGTAGAGTCTGGTGCTGATGCAGTAAAGTTTCAAACATTTAAAACTGAAAATTTAGTCTCTAAAACTGCTGAAAAAGCTGGTTACCAAAAAAAAACTACTGATGCGTTAGAGTCTCAATTTGACATGATTAAAAATCTTGAATTAGATTTAACTGCGCACAAAAAATTAATTACTTATTGCCTAGAAAAAGGCATTACTTTTTTATCTTCACCATTTGACCATAGTAGTATTGATCTTTTGATTAGTCTAGGATTGCAAACTTTTAAAATACCCAGCGGTGAAATTAATAATTTACCTTATCTGAGGCACATTGGTTCTTTGGGTAAAAAAATAATTTTATCAACAGGTATGTCTTCATTACAAGAAGTTGGTGATGCTTTAAAGGTTTTGATGGAGTCTGGATCTAAGAAAGAAAATATATCAATTCTTCATGCAAATACAATGTACCCAACTCCTATGCAAGATGTAAACCTTAATGCAATGTTAACTATAAAAAAAGAATTTGATATAGCTGTAGGTTATAGTGATCATACAGTTGGAATTGAAGTAGATATTGCAGCAGTGGCGATGGGTGCAAGTATTATTGAAAAGCATTTCACATTGGATAAGACAATGAATGGGCCAGATCATAAGGCGTCGCTAGAACCTAATGAGTTAAAAGAAATGGTGTTATGTATTCGAAATATTGAAAAAGCTTTAGGTAGTTTTGAGAAAAAACCTTCACCAAGTGAAAGTATTAATATAGATATTGCTAGAAAGTCTATAGTTTCTAAGCAAAAAATTAAGAAAGGGGAGGTTTTATCAGAAGAAAATATTACTACTAAACGACCTGGAAATGGTTTAAGTCCAATGGTATGGGATAAAATAATTGGAACAATTGCTGACAAAGATTACCAAATGGATGATTTAATATGATTAAAAGGAGGGTGTGTGTTGTAACTGGGACTCGTGCAGAGTATGGTCTTTTTGTACCAATAATGAAAAAGATTAAAGCTTCTGAGTATTTAGAGTTGAAAATTATTGCAACCACTATGCATTTCTCAAAAGAGTTTGGAGATACTTATAAAAAAATCGAAGATGATGGATTTCAGATTGATGAAAAAATTGAAAATCTTTTGTCATCAGATACAAAAAGTTCCATCACAAAATCTTCAGGATTAGCTATTATTTTGCTATCAGATGGTTTTTCAAGAGTAAAGCCAGATATTGTACTTCTACTTGGTGATCGTTTTGAAACACACGCCGCAGCTACTACAGCAATGTTGATGAATATACCTATTGCTCATATACATGGTGGTGAGATCACTGAAGGCGCTATCGATGAAAAGATGCGTCACTCAATAACTAAAATGTCAAATATTCACTTTACATCTGCTGAAATTCATAAAGATAGAGTAATTCAAATGGGTGAAGATTCAGATTCTGTATTTTCTTTTGGAGCTCCTGGAGTTGATAATATTATGAATATGAATCTTCTAAATAAAAAAGAACTAGAAGTAGAGCTGGATTGGAAAATTAATAAACCTACTGCATTATTTACTTATCATCCTGAAACACTTTCTTCACAAAATATTCGTGAAGTAATTAATAGTATTCTTTTAATAATTAAAAAAATAGATATTAGTATTTTGTTCACATATGCAAATTCTGATAATGGCGGGAGAGTGATTAATCATGAAATTGAAAAATTTGCTTCACTTGATAAAAATAAATACTTAGTAGTTAAAAACTTAGGTCAATTAAATTATTTATCTGCAATGAAAAACCTTGATGTTCTTATTGGAAACACTTCTAGTGGCATTATTGAGGCAGCTAGTTTTTGTAAACCAGTCGTTAATATTGGAGATAGACAACTAGGTCGATTACAAAGTAAAAATATAATAAATTGTAATATCAATAACTTAGAATATTCAATAAACAAATCTATCTCAAAAAATTTTCTAGCCAAATGTAGTGATGTTATAAATGTTTATGGTGATGGAAACTCTTCAGAGAAAATTGTTAAACAGTTAATCAAAATGAGTTTAAAGACCAAAAAATCTTTTTTTGATATATAAAATAGCGACCAATTAATTATTTTTTGAGAATATTTAATAGAGAAATTATTCTATAAATCCATTAGAACCCCATATAATATCACATGCTTAATAAGCTAGAGGAGTCTCTGAGTCCATCCAGTCAAATAATAGAAAAATGTATTGCATTACCTATTTTTGTCAAAACTGATAAAGAGGATATGTTTAATAATGCAAAAAAAATTAAAATATTAATTAATGAGGTTATTCAGAACAATGAGTAATAAAAATCAAGACTACCATGACTATGTAATCAAAGATGGCGAACTTATTGCTGATTTTGATAATATGTATAAGAATTGTTCAGATCCGTGGCCAGAAAATGAAATGGATATGAATAATAATTGTGCTTCACTTAGGCTCAAGCAATTAATAACACAGTATAATTTCCCAAAAATATTAAGTCTTGGAAGTGGAAAAGGAAATCATCTTGATTGGCTAACTAGAAACCTAAAAAATTCAGAGGTTACCGGAGTTGAAATATCTCGAACAGCAGTTATTCAGTCAGGAAAAGATTTTCCAAAAATCAATTTTATTGCTAAGCCTGTTCTGGATTATTTGCAAGATACTTCAGAGGAATTCGACATCATAATCATTAGAGAGTGCATATGGTATTTATTGGATGAATTAGATGAAATTTTATCAATTTTCAGAGAAAAGTATGCTGGTGCCTATTTGGCTATTGAGTTAACTTTTTATAATGATCAAAAGTATGGATTGGAAAGTTTTAGTGGTATGGATGATTTTATAAATAAATACCAATTCCAAATAATTGAACTAGTCAAAAACCATAAATCAAAAAATAATAGTTTTGATTTGAAATCTGGTTATTTAATGTTATTTTCTAAAATTTAAAGATATAAAGGAGACGTAATGTCAGAATTAGATCCACAGCAGCTAATCTTACCAAAAGAAGTTAAGTTTTGTAATAAATGTGTGATGTCAAATCAAAGGCCGAGAATCACATTTAATGAAGTCGGTGTTTGTTCTGCATGTACTTATTCTGAAACTAAATATGAAAGTGTTGATTGGAAGCAAAAAGAAAAACAATTTCGAGAATTATGTGATAAACATAGAAGTAAGGATGGATCCTATGATGTTATTGTCCCATGCAGCGGAGGTAAAGATTCATCTACAATAGCCCATCGCTTAAAGCATGAATATGGAATGCACCCATTATCTGTAACATTTTCTCCTCCAATATATACAGATATAGGATTTAAGAATTTAAGAAGCTTTATAGATAAAGGTTTTGATCATATTTTAATTAGTCCTAGTGGTGTTATTAATAGAGCTCTAACTAAAACTGGCTTTATACATTTTGGAGATCATAATGAAATTTTTGATCATGGCCAGATGTCTGGGCCATTTAATATTGCATTAAAATATAATGTTAAGTTAGTTATATATGGTGAAAATGGTGAGGCTGAATATGGTGGAACTAGTAAAAATAATGACTTACCAGGAATGCCATGGGAAGATTTTCAAAAAACCTACTATAGTACTGGTGTAACAGATTTGCTTAACATTGCCCGTGAACACGAATATCTTCCAAAGAATTTTCTAGATAAAGAGGCAGATATTTATAGAATGCCAAATATAGAAGAAATGGAAAAACTTGGTGTTGAGATGCATTGGTTTGCTTATTATCACAAATGGGTTCCTCAAGAAAATTTTTATTATGCATCAACCCATGCAGGGTTTGAAGTAAACCCAGAAGGGAGAACTGAAGGAACATACACTAAATACGCACAACTTGATGATCTTACAGACTCTTTCTTATATTACATGATGTTTATAAAATTTGGCTTTGGTAGGGCAACATCAGATGCAGCTCATGAGGTACGTGATGGTCATATAAACAGGGATGAAGCATTAGCTTTAGTTCGTCGTTATGATGGTGAATTTCCATCAAAAAATTTCAAGCAGTTTCTATCATATATCGATTTAAATCCTGATGAATTTTACGAAATTGTAGATAAATTTAGGTTGCCACATATATGGAAAAAATCAAATGGAGTTTGGAAACTACGAAAAGAAATCTCTTAATTTCGATAGAATAATATGCATAGATAATAAGAATGATTTTTTTTCTATATCTGAAGAAATAAAGATCAATGATATAGTTTTAACTATTGATCAGGATGTTATTGAATTATGTGAAGAGCAAGCTTTTTCTCATGTTGATATTGAAAAGTTATTCTATCAACGTGAGTTATTTGAGTGTTATAAATTATTTACTGAATTGACTTGGAAAGTAGAAAAGTCAATTAAAATTGATATTCAAAAAACTTATAATAATGGTTCTGATGAGGTTTTTGAGTGGTTTTGCCTTCCCCTTAAAATTTTAGTTGATCAAATAATTTTTTACAAAAGTGTATTAGAAAAATCTTTATCTCTATACTCAATAAATAAAATTGTTATTCGTGATGATGTAAATTTAAATTTTACAAATGCTCTTCTTGTTGATGCAAATGTTAGCATGCTTTCATTAGTAGCAAGAGATGTTGCTAATAATAATGGGGTGCTAATAGATCAAACTTATATTCTTAGTTCCGATAAAAATCATCAAGAAAGTTCATATTTTTCTTTTGGCCAAGCTAGTGGATCATTTTTAAAATATGGTGATTATAAGGAGTATAGTAATATAAGACAAAAGTTAAATAACTTTAGATCCTTGGTCGAATACTCAAGGTTTATTTTCTCAATTATTACCATTAAACTTTCTTTTTCCTTAAATAAAAACTATTTTTTATCTGTTGGCTGTAGAGAGCTTGACTGTATATCATCAAGTATAGAAAATCATGGTGTAAAAGTAGTAAAACTTAATTCAGAGCATTGCACTTTTATTAATAGCAGGAAAGCCGATGTTTTTGGTAAAAAAATAATAGATAAAGATTTTATTTATGAAAATTTTAATTTTAAAGAATATTTAATTAAATTTACTGGGTTAGTTTTACTAAATTCAAAGAGTCTCATTTATAAAAGAAAAATAGCATTTAAAATTTTTTCTTATTTGAAACCAAGCACTATATTTGTTCAGACTTTATCCTCATTCAATCTAAATTCTATGGTGATAAATAGTGTTGCAAATGAATTAAATATTAAGGTTTATTGCTGGATGCACGGTGGCTATGGGGGTTATAGTTCAATTTCTGGGTATGATGTAACAGATTATAGATTTACTAAAAATCATATTGTTTATGGAGAGGCGGTTAAAGATTCGATTAAATCAAAAGAGTCAATACTAAAAGTGATTTATCCTGGGATAGATTATAATGTAATGATATTGGGTTCTCCATATACAAAGACCTTGTTGCCAATAAGGAAGGCCTTGCATAAAACTAAAAAGAAGATTGTTTTTTCTTTACCAGGAGTATATGGTTCAAATAATTTTTTTTTTGGCAGAGATAGGCCGCATCCATATTTAAATTGGTGGAAGCAGCTAAAAAAAATTATTATTGCTTTGTCAAAATTTGAAGATAATTTTGATATAATAATTAAGGATTATTTCTACTCTCCACAAAAATATCGTATAAAAAAAATATTAGAAAAACTTGGAAATAATAAAATACTTTATCTATCTAATGAAAAAAGTTATTCAGAAACAATTTTTGATGCTGATATCTTAATTTATCCATGGATTAGCACTTCATTTATAGAAGGTTTAGAAACAAAAGCAGACATACTTATTTTTGATGATTCTATAATGCCTCCCTTGACAAAAAGTATTTTAAGTAATAGCCAAGTATTTGAAACATGTGTTGATAGATTTATTATTAACATGCAAAATTATCTTAAGAATTACAACGCAAAACCAGTTAAGAGCGATTCAAAAATTCGTAAGGCAAATAAAATGAAAAACTATTTTATTGAGCCTATTCCAGTTAATTTAATTGCGAGTAAATTGATAAATTCCTGTAATGATTAAAAAACTATGCATAAACAAATAAGAGTTATTGCAAGGCTAGATGTAAAGTCTGAAAACGTTATAAAGGGAGTTAGTTTTGAAGGCCTAAGAGTTATTGGCTCTCCAAAAGACTTGGCGTTAAAATACGCGGCACAGGGTGCAGATGAATTATTGTATATAGATACAGTAGCTTCACTTTATGGGCGTAATAATCTATCACACATCCTTAAAGATATGTCTAAGGCAATTGATATACCAATCACTGCTGGGGGTGGTATTACCTCACTAGATGATATTGATAAGCTATTAAGAGCTGGTGCAGATAAAGTTGCAATTAATACGTTTTTAGTTAAAAACTGCAATTTTATAGTTGAGGCAGTTGAAAAGTATGGGGCTCAATGCATTGTAGCATCTATAGCTGTAAAAAAATCAAAAAACAAAACTTGGAGTGTTTGGACCGATAATGCTAGGGAAGTAACCAATATTGATGCTTTAGATTGGATTTTAGAGGTACAAAGATTAGGTGTTGGAGAGATTTTATTAACTTCAATTGATAATGATGGAACTATAAAAGGACTTGATTTTGAATTAATTTCAACAGTAAGTCAGCATATTAAAGTCCCACTTATTGTAAGCGGGGGGTTTGACTTATCTGATATTGATCAAAGCATTAATAGCAATTATAGTTTTGATGCGGTTGCAATAGGAAGTGCTCTGCATTATAAAAAATATACAGTACAAGATATTAAATCAGAGTTTGTAAAGTCAAATTTTCAGATTAGATCCATAGATAGAGTAAATAATTTAACAGACTTAAATTGCCATCAAAAAAAAGTATCAATAATTGATTATGGGGTTGGAAATATATTTGGTTTAACACAAAGTTTAGAAAAAATAGGTGCGAAGGTCAGTCTCATAAAAACACCTACAGAAATTGAAGAAGCAGAAAAAATAATTCTACCTGGTGTTGGGTCCTTCCCATCTGCAATGAATGCCCTTAACAAATTAAAAATAGTTGATTCTATTCGTGCATTTGCTCTTTCTGGAAAACCGTTAATGGGAATATGTTTAGGGGCACAAATTCTTTTAGATAGAGGTTATGAAGGATTTGAATGTGAAGGTTTATCACTGATACCTGGAGAGGTGAGGTTGATTGAAAGTGATGTAGTTAAGATTCCTCATATTGGATGGAGCTCATTGCAAAAAGTATCTTGGCTTGATAACCATTCTATTGGTACTTTAGCCCATGGAGAGCCAGTATATTTTGTTCATTCTTATGAAATGAAAACTGAAAAAAAACATGTAATATTGAATGTAAATTATGGAAATAAAAAAATTATCGCAGGAGTCGTTAAAAATAACATTTTAGGGCTTCAATTTCATCCTGAGAAGAGTGGTTTTATAGGCCTAAATGTCTTGACTCATTTTATGGAAAGTTTAAAATACGAAGTTCCTCTTAAATAATTATTGTTAAAGAAGTAATACTTATCTTTAAGCGTCCTAATCAAATTTATTAAAAAAAATAATGAATAATTTACAAGATTTAAGTCAGTTTTATAATGTTATGTATCATTATGTTCTTAATGAGAAAGAAGAACATTATGATGGAATTTTCCCAGTGTGGGAGAAAGAATTTGAAAGACAAATAAAATGGTTAAATAGTAATTTTGAGATTTTAAACCCTATATTATTAAGTAAGGATTTAACTAATACTAAGATATATAAATCATCTAAACGTAAATGCATTATAACTTTTGATGATGGCTCAAAAGATCAAATGAGGAATGCTGTGAGAGTGTTGGATAAATATAGCATTAAGGGATGCTTTTATGTCTTATCAGATGTATTAGTAGATAAAGTTATGCCAATTGCTCAATTACTTCATCTTGTTCTTTGTTATTTTAAACCTGACAAGATTATTGACCATTTATATAAATACAAATTGATTGATTCAAGGTTTGATAAAGATATTAATAAAATTGCAATAGATACTTATTACTATGAAAAGGATGTTGAACGCGCTTATTTAAAATATATTGTTAACTATTATGTAGATAGCAGTTCAAAATTATTAAAAGAGTGCTTAGTAAATTTAATGAGCGAGTTTTTTACTGAGCAAGAGATGACTGAATATTGGTTTATGAGTATTGATGAACTAAAATCAATTCAGAAAAATGGACATATGATAGGAAATCATGGGCGTATACATAGACCCTATGAATCCATGAGTTATGACGAGCTGAAAGATGATATTGAGACTTCCCACAACAAACTTACATCAATCTTTGATATTAAGATTGATTCTTATGCCCACCCTTTTGGGGGAGACAAAGCTGTAAAGAATAGATATGCTATTTCTATTCTTGAAAAATTAGGCTATAAGACATGTTTTAATGAAGATGAAAGGATTGATGAATCTGCAATAGCTATATTTTCTTTGCCTCGTTTTGATGCATATTCTCTTCCTGAGTATAAAGATTCGTGAAACAATCCTACAAAAGTATATTTATATTTGGAATGTTTAGGTCGGCAACAACAATGATGGCTAGATCACTGAGTGCACATTCACAAATTACAATTGCTTCAGATCCTTATTTTCAATATTTTAAATCTTATAGAAATGAAGTATATGGAGCAAATGTAGCTAATTTTGACTATAATTCGCCTTTAAGTGATAATTTTTGGAATGAAAATTTATCTTTAGATAAAATTATTTCGGAAGGCGCTTTAGGCGCTGAAATTAATAATACAACGTTAGAAGAAATAATTGATCTTATAAAAAAATATGCTGGCAGAGACTCAGAAAAAATAATACCTTTACTGTCTAATGTAAAGGCAAGCAACTATAAGGAGCTATTAATTGAGCTAGTCTTTATAATTTATGAGGCATATGGAAATGATTCAACAAAATTTGTTGGATTCAAATCTACTTTCTCAGAATTATTTATCGCGCCAATAGTTAGGGCTTTTCCGGGTAGTAAGATAATCTGCGTAGTAAGGGATCCTAGGGCAATATTCGCTTCTCAGATTGTTCCAAAAAAAGATTACCCACTCCTTTATGTTGTTAGACAATGGAGAAAGTCTATAGAGTATATTCTTAAAAGTATAAAAGAAGAAAATGTAATTGTAATTAGATATGAGGATATGGTTGATAATCCAGAACACTTTATGAAAGATATGTCAAAATTTATAGGTGTAGAGTATGAGCCCAATATGATTAATCCAAGTAAATATAAAGATGGAGGAGGGGGTGCTTGGTCTCAAAATTCATCATATGAAGATTCAAAAAAGAGACAAGGTATTGATAATAAAAATAAAGATAGATGGAGAGATATTCTATCTAAAAACGAAATTCAAATAATTGAAGATCTATGCGGCACTGAAATGAAAATTTTTGGATATGATAGGATTTCAGATAATAAAATGATTGATCTTGAAAAAAAATACAGCGAGAATAAGAACGATTTTCGAACTTGGTTTAGGGAATATTATCATCAGTATGAGTTTAATGAAATTGAGATTAGTAAAGAGATAATCAGATTCCTTTTCTTAAAAAATAAAATATTTGATAAGAATATTTCAGATAAATTGCTAATATCAGCAACTTCAGAGTATCTAAATCATAGACTTTTTAAATGATTATAATTTTACTTTGATAAAGCCAAGAAAAATTATTTTTCCTTTGGAGTTTATATTCACTGATCGAGACTATGATCGATTAGGTATTGATATATTGAAATCTAGAGGATATACCCCAGAAATATGGGACTTATCACCCCTATTTAAAACTTTTTATAATGAGAAATATAAGGATTCTAGGTATTTGAAAGGTGATTTATGCAAGGTTATTTCTAATAAAAAGCATGTCTATTCTTTATTAGCAGGTCTGACTAAAAATGACGTTGTTATGTCAATTTTTGCGGTAAGTAATCAAAATTATTTTTTATATAACGAGATAAATAAAAAAAATATTCAGTTAGGTTTTTTTCAAGGAGCTTACTTGCCTCAACTTCAATCTAGACGGAGTATTAATGATATTGATTTTAGCTTTAAATTTATTTACCAAGTTTTTAATAAAATATACTCAATTCTAAATAGTTTTTTACGAAAAAAAATTTCAGCAGAATTTGTCGTAACTATTGGCTTAAAACACTCAAAGGAAATAAATAAAATTTTTGTTATCTTGAATAACTTTTATCTGCTTAAATCTCATTCTCTTGATTTTGATCGTTATTTAAGATATGAAAAAGAAGTTGAAAAAAATCAATTTAAAGATTCCTATAAAGAGTACATTGTTTTTATAGATGAGGCTGTTACTCACCATTCAGACTATGATCATATAGGAATAAAGCCTGATTGTGATGAATCTAAGTATTACTATGAATTAAATGAATTTTTTGATTATTTTGAAGAATTTACAGGCATTAAAATTTTGATAGCTGCTCATCCCAAATCCAATTATAAAAATGGAAAAGATTTTTTTGAGGGAAGAGATGTAATACATGGAAAAACTGTTGAATTAATTTCTAACTCTAAACTTGTTCTTCTCCATGCAAGTACATCAGTAAATTTTGCAATACTTTATGAAAAGCCTTTAGTTTATTTGACATCTAAATCTTACTCTTTTGATTTTAAAGAAAAGATTAAATTGCGCGCGAGCTCACTTAATTTAACTCCAATTACTCTGCCGTTAAATGAAAAAATCATTCTTGATTATTCAGTGGATATTGATCAATATAATTTTTATTTATCTAATTACATAAAATATCCAGGATCTGATTATGAGCTATTTTGGGATACTGTTTGTAATTACTTGGATAAGTAATCTGAATTTTAGGAGTATCTTTAAATCTGTATAATAATTTTTTAATATTAACTTTAAATATTCATAAGATATGAACATTTTCCTTGGCTAGCATTTTAATTAGTTGGATTGTTGGAAGTCC
>MDTF01007132.1_pt1 | contig 11733 bp, 12 predicted proteins | sample 811191 | NCBI WGS metagenome assembly MDTF01 (sample SAMN05326649, study PRJNA326480) | marine metagenome | isolation source: seawater | place: Southern Ocean | collected 2011
CCGCAAATGAGAGCAAGCTATTTAATAAAATTCATGTTTCAACTGAATCTTCAAATGTTGCTTCAGTATGTGAAGAGATTGGAATTACAACTGATTTTCTCAGGCCAAAAGAATTAGCTGATGACATGACCCCAATTATGCCTGTATTAAAATATACTCTCAAAAAATATCTGGATATGGGCGAAAAGTTTGATGAGGTTTGGTTGTTAATGGCGTGCTCTCCATTAGTACAATCAAATGACTTAATTAAAGCATCAAAGGTATTTCTTAGGAGAGAAAATAAATCAAAATCATTAATTGCAGTTACTGAATATCCTGCACCAATTGAGTGGGCTTTTGAATCTGATAAGCATAATAATTTAACGCCCGTTCAACCAGGAGCTTTTTTAATCAGATCTCAGGACATAGCACCAAAATTTTATGATACTGGTACATTTGCAATTTTTCCTAACGATGCTATTAGTGGAAATGAGAAAGAAACTGATAAAAATTTTATTAGTTATACATTGCCAAGATCATCTTCTATAGATATCGACACTTTAGATGATTGGAATTTTGCAGAAATTATCTATAAAGGCATGAATAGATAATGATATTAGGTAAAATTGAAAATGAAAGACAAAAGAGGATTAATTTTTTGAATTCTCCTAAATATAAATATATAAATGAAATTAAAAAAAAAATTAGTTCTAATGTTACTGATAGTAAGTCATTAAATAGTGCTTTTGATTTTGTTGACAGCCTTGAATATAAACATCCTGGCTTAACAAAAATTGGATACCTTGCTCATCCATATAGGCTTACATCAATTTATAAATCATACTGTAAATGGAATATTGAAGGTATAGTTTTAGCTGCCCTTCATAATGTTTTAGAAGTTTCAGATGTTAACCCATTACTTATTATTGAAAAATTTGGGCAAAATACATATGATGCAATAAATGTTTTAACCGTAGATAGAAAATTAGAAAAAGATATGCAATATAAGAAAGAATATTATGAGAGAATATTTTCTTCTAAAAAGTATGTTGGTCAAATTAAAATTATTGATAAGCTAGATAATTTATTCACCTTGTGCCTTAATAAAGATGATAATTCAAGAGAAGAATATATTAAGGAAATCAATATTTTTCTATTACCAAAAATTGAAGCCTACGTACCAAATTTAAAGCAATATTTTGAACTATTAATTGATGATTGTATAACGATTGGTTATCATAATGATTTAAAGGTATCTTAATGTTTGATTATTCCAACAAAGTTATTTTGGTTACAGGAGCAAGTAAAGGCATTGGGAAATCAATTGCTTTAAATTTTGCAAAGAGCAATCCCAAACAGATAATAATCACATCAAGATCTGAAAACGATCTCAAGAAAGTTTCTGATCAGATAAAAGAAATTTCAGGACTGACACCTGAAATGTATGTTGGTAGTAATGGTGATTCGAATTTTCTTAATAATCTGACATCAGATTTATTATCTAAATACAATTCAATTGATATACTTGTAAACAATGGCGGAGGACCAAAGTCCGATACTTTCAGTAATTTAGATACATTGGATTGGAAAACTACATATGAAGAAATTCTTTATGGCCCAATTTCACTTATCACTACTTTATCGATGAATATGAAAAAAAATAACTGGGGAAGAGTTATTAATATTTCTTCTTTAGTCGCTACTGAACCAGCAGGAGCGATGGTTCTATCTGCAACATTTAGAGCAGGCTTAATTGCTTTTTGTAAGTCTATTAGTGCAGAGCTTGTTGCTTCGGGAGTTACAATTAATACAGTAAGTCCAAGCGCTGTTGATACAGACAGATCGAAGGATTTAACTAATCAGGCAGCAAAAAAGCTTAACAAGACCTACGAAGAAGTTATGGTTGGAGTTAAGAAGAGTATTCCGATCGGGAGATTGGCTTCGCCTGATGAAATTTCGTCAACTGTTCTTTATCTTGCTAGCGATGGCGCAAGTTATATAAACGGTCAGAACATTATAGTTGATGGTGGGCTTTCGAAATCAACATAGAATTGAATTTATTTAAACCAGATTTTTTTTCAAGTAAGGTATCAAAGCCAACACCGTGTAATTTAAAAAATCTAACCCCAGTCCAATCTTTAATTGATACTCATTATAAATTTATTAAAATAGACAACCTTGAGATTTTTTCGCTCGGAGGTGGAATCGAGTTAAACTCAAGTAATTTGATTGTAAAGGATGGTAACAAAAAATATCTACTGAAAATACTCGATAAAATAGATAGTAAAGATTTAATAAGCGACCAAGTCAGCATTGTTTTATTTCTTCAGACTCACAAAGTGCCTGTTGCAAAAATTCTTGAAGATAATTTTGGTAAATATATTATTGAAAAAGATGATAAATATTATTATTTAATGAATTATGATAGCGGTGTTTTTTACGATGGCTCTGGAGATTTGTTTCATACAACAATGTTAGAGATAATAAATTTATCTAATGCTTTAGAAAAGTATGACGAAAAATTATTTTTAAAAAAAGGTATTGATTATTCTGTTGATAAAATCATAAATTCTTATGAGATTGCCAGTAGTCAAAGAAAAAAATGGAATTTATTATTTACTGATTATGAATATTTAACAAAAACGTGGGATGAGATTACTAAAACGATTGATAAATTTTCTGCAAATAAGTCTGTAATTGAAGGCCATAAAATATCACTCTGCCATATAGATCTTCATCCACATAATATACTTACTCACAATGGTAAGGTTAGTTCAATTTTAGACTATTCTTCATTTGAAAATTCATCAAGGGCTTCCGCACTTGCCTTTGCTTTTTATAAGCTAAGTCGTCAATCAATAGTTAAAAAAATAGGTATTGACCCTATAGTTATTAAAAATGATATTTTCAAAGCTGCTGAAATGTTAGTTAAAAAAAAATATTTTATATCAATCGAAGAAATAACTTTACACACAAAAGTTGAGCTTATCCGCAGACTATTTTTAATTATGATGCTTAATATAAAATCTGATAATCAAAGTTGGAATTTTGCTCTTAAAATGCAAATAAATGGTTTATATGAAATTGACAAAATTTTAGAAAAATAAATATTTTAAGTACAATTAAAGTATTAAAAATTATGAATTACATAAATCACTTTACCAACTTATATCGCTAGAGGTGCAAAGATAAATATCAATAATGAAAATCATCGAATGCTTAATACCTTATCTAGGGCTGAGCTAGAGGAAGTTTTTTCTGATAAGTTTCTAATTTCTGAGAATACTAACCCCCTTTACTCTCTTAATTCGATTGAATTTTATCAGGAATTTTTTGGCAGTTCATGGAAAAATTATTGCTCTGTATTTTTTGTTGATGGGAGGCCAGTTGCAATATTACTAATGTTTATTAATCAAGAGGCTTCCTATTTTGGTATGCCAGGGGCTTTAATTTGTAACCATAGTCATATAAATTCATCTAAGTATGCAAATATTCTTTTAAAAAGTTTTATTTCATCCTCAAAGCTTTTAAATATTCATAATATTAAGTTATTTAGTAATTTTAATTTAAAAATTGACTCCGCCAAGGAGATATATATTAAGAATGTATTTGTTGATTTATCTTACTCTGAAGAAATTATTCGAAGTAAGGTTAGAAAGAGTTATAAATCTCTTTTGAATTGGGGAGTTAATAATATGTCTATTACAATTTATAATAATAAAAATATATCTAATAAAAAATTTAAGGAAATACAATCATTTCATCTGTTAGCTGCTAAAAAGAAAACAAGATCTGATAAGTCATGGGATATTCAATATGAAATGATTTTGGCAGGTAATGCATTTTTAGTTGAGGCAGTATATCAAGGTCAATTAGCATCAGCTTCAATTATTATTCATAATTCAATTGAGGCTTTTTATGGAGTTTCAATAAACCAAGAGAGCTTAATGATTGATAAATTACCAATAAATCATTTAGTTCTTTTTAGATCAATTATTGAGGCTAAAAATATTGGTCTATCAAAATTTAATTTTGGTGACACATCCCCCACTTCAGAAGTTAAAGTCAATAATATCAATAACTTTAAGAATGGTTTTGCAAGGCAAAGTGAAGAAAAGTTGTCTTACAATATTCATTTATAACTTAGTTTTTTTATCTTGCTTTAGTAAATAATTCACGTTATTATTAACATAACGTTCAATTTTGAACAATAAAAAATGTAACATCATAGACAATAAAAAGTTTAATACCAGTAGAGTTAATATTTGGATAAATTATGAATAATACATATAGCTATAAGTTACCGAATTCTGACGCATTATTAGACTTTTCAGTTAGTCCAAAATCATTTATTCCTACTGCAACTTCTGATTTTTTAATCAAATCAACGCTTAAGGTTTTGAGACCTAAACATAAAAGTCTTTTAGATCTTGGTTGCGGAGTAGGGATTGTGGGCTTGTCTTTATTCAAAGAAGGACAAATACAAAATTTATTCAGTTCGGATCTTTCAAACGATGGAACAAATCATTGTGAAATTAATTCAAAAAAATTTGGAATTCAAAATACCATTAGAACTGGAGATTGTTTTGAGCCATGGGATAATATGAAATTTGATGTAATTGTTGATGATATTTCTGGGATCTCTGAGGAAGTAGCGAAAATATCAAAATGGTTTTCAAATGTGCCATGTAATTCTGGCGCTGATGGAACAGATTTAACAATAAAAGTTATTGATTCAGCACCAAAATACCTTAATGAAGGCGGACTATTAATTTTCCCAGTAATATCGTTATCTGACCACGAAAAAATTATTAAGTATGCACAGAAAAATTTTAAAAATGTAGAGCTAATCTCCAGTAACAATTGGTTCTTACCAGAGGATATGTCTGATAAAGTAGATGTTTTAAATGACCTAAAGAGTCGTAACCTCATAACATTTGATTTTAAATTTGGTAAATATATTTGTTTTACAGATATTTATATGGCATTCAAATAAAGGAAACCTATGATTCATAAGATTAGACTAATTAAGATAATATCAGAGGCTCTTGAAGTAACTGATATTGATATAAATTCATCAATGGAAAATACAGAAGAGTGGGATTCATTAGGGCATATTTCAATTTTAGTTAAATTAGATAAAGAATTAGATGGAAGAGCCTCTGGCATTGAAGAGTTAGGCTCTGCGGATTCTGTATCAAAGATAATCAATGCTTTGATAGTCTCTGGAGATTTTATCGAATAATTTTATGTCCTCAATCGTAAAAAATATCTCTATAAAAGCAATTTCTTATTATTTACCCAATGACCCAATTGATGTTTCGACATTTAAAGTAGGTAATGAAGATTGGGATATAAAGAAAATTATTAGCAAGACTGGTATAAGGAATGTTCACCATGCTTCTGAAGATGAAACAGCTTTAGATATGGCAATAAAATCAACTATAAGCTTATTTAATGAGAACAAAATAGACAGAAATTTAATCGATGGATTAATTTTTGTAACACAATCTCCTGATTATTTATTACCAACATCTGCCTGCATCCTTCAATCATCTCTTGATTTACCAAATAAAACTTTAGCATTCGATGTTAATTTAGGTTGTTCTGGATTTGTAAATGCTCTCTCAATTGCTACAGGGCTTATTAACACCAATATTTGTAAGAACATATTGATAATTTGTGCTGAAACATATTCAAAATATATAAATAAGGGTGATAGGGCATGCTTGCCCATATTTAGTGATGGAGCCTCTTCAACTCTCATTTCTAGTGGGGGAGATTTTCATATTGGCCCATTCATGCATGGTACAGACGGCTCTGGAGCAAAAAACTTAATTGTAACGTCTGGTGGTGCCCGGAAAAGCAAAGATAGTAGTAGGGAGCTCTATATGAATGGCGCAGAAGTTTTTATATTTACCTTAGATAAAATTCCAAAAACTATAGATGAATTTCTAAGACAAAATCAACTTACTTATGATGATATTGATTTTTTCTTTTTTCATCAAGCTAGCAACGTAGTTTTAGATGCAATAAGGAAGAAATGTGATATACCAACAAAAAAAATTATTAACACAATGGAATATATTGGAAATACAGTTTCATCTACAATCCCAATAAGTTTGAAAATTGCTCAAAATAAAAAAATTATTAAAAAAGATTCTCTTATTTTGTTAGTTGGTTTCGGGGTTGGTTATTCATGGGGATTAAGCATTATTAGATGGGGTTCAAAATGATAATAATAACTGGAGCGTCTGGCGGAATAGGTGTTGAAATTATTCCATATTTAGCTGATATTGATGATTTCATTGCTATTTATTGTAATACATCAATTCCAAAAAATAAGAAAAATATATTCTTTAAATTAGATATTACAAATGAAAAGGATATAGAGGCATTTATTAAAAAATATGATAAAAAATTGAAGGATATCACTTTAATAAATATGGCAACTTATTCATCAGATGGATTATTAGTAAATTATAAAAGTGAAGATTGGAAAAAAACTTTTGATATTAATGTAAATGGCCCATTTTATTTCATTAAAAATCTTTTGCCATATATGATTGGTCAAAAATATGGAAGAATAATAAACTTATCATCATTTACAGCTTCTGAAGGAGCAATCGGTGCATCTGCTTATTCAGCAAGTAAATCTTCAATTATTGGACTAACTAAATCAATTTGTAAGGAGTACGGAAGGTTTAATATTACAAGTAATGTCATTGAGTTAGGATACTTTGATAATGGGTTAACACATAAGCTGACAGATCAAATAAAGATAAAAGTCCTAAAAAATATTCCTTCAGGTAAGTTTGGTAAAGTTGATGAGATTGCTTCTGTAATAAAGCTAATAATTAACTCTTCTTATATTAATGGTTCTGTTATTAAAATAAATGGTGGACTTAGTTAATATGAAAATAAAAAAAAAATTAGAAAATATTAATGAAGTAACTAAATTGTTAGCAAATAATTTTCCAGGTAAGTACGATATTCTTAAAAGTAAATTCAAGAATTTACTAGAGAATATTCCATATGGAAAATTCATTACGTATTCTGTAAACAAAAAAGTTATTGGTTTTTTACTAGTTCTTAAGCGAAGTATATTCATTGGTGGAAAAGTGTTTAGTGTTTGCGGTATGTCTTTTATGGCTGTTGATTCTCGGCATAAAAGCTTAGATGCATCAACATATCTTAAAAAAAAAATTACTACATATCTCTCAAAGTCATGACCTAACCATTGGTTTTGCTAGAAAAGTTATGGATGGCTATTGGAGTAACTATGGGTTTATTGGAGTATCAAGCTTTTCACAGACTCTATTAAACCTTAAAGGTATGAAAGTTAAAAAAAAAGATTCAGATATATCATTTAAAAATATTTCTACTAATGATATTAATATAATTAATAAAATTTATAATGAATCATATAAAGATATAACTGGTGCATTCAAAAGAGATAGCCAATTATGGAATTATTATATTATTCAAAATAACGAGAATTTAAGATTTATTAAGATTATAAAAAATAATAAAATTATTGGTTATTTTTTCTATAATAAGGATAAAGTAAATGAAGTAGCTGCAAAAAATAATAATTTACCATTGGTATGCGATTCAATTATTCAATTTTTTATAAATGAAAAAATTACTAAAATTTCTTTTAATCTAAGCTTTAATCATCCTTTAATTAAATTACTAAATAAATACTCACATGAGAGATTTCTAAAGTATATCTACGAAGGTGGACATTTAGTTCGTATAAATGACATAAAAAAATTCTTAATTAAATATTTACCCTTACTAGAGAGGCAGCTTAATATTTTAAATATTAAATTTTATGATGAGGAATTTGATGGCATTATATTTTCATTTAAAAATAAAAAACTTAAAATCTCCTATACAAATAATTTTATAGATAATTCTGAATCAAAGCGAAATTTAGCATCTTATGTTTTCTCATTACCCAATATAAATTTTAATAAACCACTCATTATGAAAGATAATAAATTTATTAATTTTAGTGTTGCTGATCATTTCTAACGATAATATTTGAGTTAATTTATGAAAAGAAAAACTATTACATTTTGGCCCAAACCATCCTCAATAAAATTTTTATCTCATTTAAATTTTATGAGTTCTGAAAGACAAATTGAGAAATTACTTTCTTCTTTATTTCCATCAGGACACCCAGTTTTATTATCAAGTGGAAGATCTGCTATATATTTAGCCCTCTTAGCAACTGAATCAAATAGGTCAAAAAGAATTCAAATATTTGAGTATGCTAGTCATTGTGTATTAGATGCAATTTCAAGAATTGCTACCCCTTTTGGGTTTAATGATAAAAATACTGAATATAAGATTCATTATCACCAATGGGGTTATACAAATAAAATACTAAGTGATTCAATTTTAATAGAGGACTCAGTTGATACACTATACGTTCCTGGGACACCCTTATTTCAATGTAATGGTGATTTTGAAATTTGGTCGCTAACTAAAACTCTCGGTACTTTTACTGGTGGAGTCTTGTGGTGTAAATCAAAAAAAGTAGCAGTTAAATGCAGACGGATAAGAGACTCTCATAAGCGATCTAATTTACAACTTTTTTTAAAAATTTTTTCTGAAAAATTTAATTTTTTAAGCAATTTTTGGTTCTCTAGAGAGGCTGTTAATATGAGATTGTCTTTATTTTCATTAGGTGAAATTGAAGTAAAGATTAAACATTGGTCAGAAGAAGTTGAAGGTAGAATAAATAAACTAAAAATCTTAAATTTATACCCACGAAATAAACTTAAACGACTTCCATCAGCTATTCCAATTGATTTTAAGAATGTACCTACATCTATAAAAAATCTTTTTGAATTTAAAATAAGACATTTTAATGGTAAAACTGTTTTTCCATTGCCAATTCACCATCAAGTTTCTGATAAGATTTTATTAAAATTGAAGAAATATGTATAAAATAAAATTCAGTGTTTCATGAATATTCATTCAAATAATTCTAGAAACTATGTTGTATTAAACAAACTTTTAAATAAAATTGAATTATTTCTTATCAAGTCTATTGATGATGATTTTGAATATCCTCGTTTACACTTAAGTAATAGAATTTCTCAATTAATAGCTTCGCTAATTGCGGTTGATTTTTCTGTTCAGAGTATCTCATCAGCAAAAAAAAATGGTAAATATTTTTTTCAATTATTACCTGTAAATTTAATTTGTAATAACATTAAAATTAATACTAAAACTGGCAAGGTTAAACCCTCATTACAATTACTTATGTTCAATATTATTCAATTTTTATTTTTGTGGTTTTATGTTTTATTTTCTTTCTTTGTTTCGATATTATTTTCTCCTAGGGCTATTGGACGAGCTTCCTTAATTTATGGTGTTCCTAATGATCTCGGTAATGACAATTCTTTAATAGAATTTGAAAAATATTGTTTAATTACTAATAATAAAATTATCAGTAATTCAAACGCATATGTAGTTCAATTTAATAAAAGAATTAATTCTAAAAGAAAAAATATTTTTGTTTATACTAGAATCCCAGTTCTATCTCTTTTTCTATCAAATAAAACTATTTACCATGAAAAAATATTATTTCTCAAAAAACATTTCTACATTCTATTCAATTTCCTTTATTTAGGAATCACTAATCCAATAACTTCTCTTTTATGGAAAGATTTTGCCCTACATTCTTGTGTTGAATCACTAAATAAAAGAAATTTAATCCAGTCTAACATTTTGACAAGTACCAATACTTCTTCTCAAGATCTATGGATGAATTTTCTACCCAATAAATCGTTTAAGACCTATTTTGCGCTTTATTCTCAAAATAGTTTCAATTTTGTCTTTAATGATGATCCGGTTGATACAATTAATATTGGGCACAAATATTTAAAAGCAGACCTAATCTGGATCTGGAATGATGAATATAAATTGTCGTTAGTTCGTAATGGAGTAAATTGTAAGACGAAAGTCATTGAGCCTGTTCTTTGGCGTGAATTCAATAAGAGTTCAAAATTTAAAAATAATAATATAATTAAGATTTCTATCTTTGATGTAACTCCTTTTGACGATAAATTTTTGTTAGGAATTGGTTCAGAATCATCGTACTATAATACTAATACTATGTCGAAATTTTTAGATGATATTGTTAGTGCAGTTAAGTTGATTACATACTCGGATAATATTAAATTTGAATTAACTCTTAAACATAAACGAAAAAGATACAATTCGCATGACCAATCTTATTTTGATCATATTGATCGGCTTAAAATTTCAAATTCCTTTTTTAATTTTATTGATCATGATGTTAATTTATTTAATTTTATTAATGAATCGCATATGGTAATTGCTATACCTTATTCAAGCCCTGTTATTTTGGCACAAACGTTGAAAATTCCATCTTTTTATTACGATCCTGGTAATCAAATTGTGTTCCCAGATGAATACTTTCCTGAATCAATTATTAAAGTATCAAGATTAGATGACCTTGTTAATAAAATAAGAGAGAAACTTCCTTTATAAATGTTTATTTTTTACCCAATTTTACGAGCCCCTAACTGCAAAGGCAGAACTATTGTCCATAATTACCCACCTAATAATTGGGAAATAAGGCGAAATTGTAAAAAGAATATTAATATTACTTGGTCTGATGGCTTTATTTGGAAATCTAAAAAAATCGGCTCACTAGATATCGGCAAATTTTTTTCTATCAAGGAAGAAGATTTAAAGTTTCTACCAAACGGAGCTCTTGCTCTGGCAAGCCTCTCTATAAATAATTTAGCCTCTGAATCTATGGATTTGCCAGATGATATTGATATGCAAACTAATTTACCTGAATGGAGGGCGTCAATAGGTTTAGAATCAAGTTTAGGAGGTAAAACTAGCTTTCAGGGCGAAGGTTACGCTTTTCCTAGTAATGGATCACTATTATCTTTTTCGCCATTTCTTCAGCATGGAGCACACTTAACCAATTACTTACTATTCATAAGTATAGAAAAATTACCAACCTTTAGAAAAACTAAATTATATTTTTTAAAAGCAAGTGGAGATAAGATAAATGCTGAAGTGCCAGTAATTAGTAACCATATTAATATCATTAATCTAGATAATTTTGGTTATGATGCTAAAGATATGATGGTTTTAATGACAAAAGATATAGTTGGGATTCCATTATTTATGACTTCATATAAGAGTGGAGTGGAATTAAGCATGGAACATACACACCCACCAGCTTCCTTTGCCATTCATGGCAATCGATGGTCTCTTCATAAAGAGTTGAAAAATATATGGGCTAAAAAACTAAGCTTAATGAAGTTGGATAAATAAAATGTTTAGGCTTTTAATCAAAAAATTAAAAAGAGGGATTTGGACTTATAGACAACCATTATCATCAAGGCCAAGAAGTTTAAAAGAACCTGTAAGCGACTTATTTGTATGGAGAAAGTCTGATATTTGGCAAACATATTTTGATCTGTACGACATTGGAAGTTTTTATTCTCAGGAAATTTCTAACAAAAAAGTAAATGCTAGAATTATATTCTTTAACCAAGTAGGTATAAAAATTAAAGAATGTAAGATTGATATTGAGCCAAACCAAAAAAAATGTATTGAAATTTCATCATTCATTAAAAAATTAGATGGAGATTTTGGTACTTTTGCTATATTTCATTCTAATGTGCCAGATAACTTCATAGAACAAAAAAGCTACCTAACAGAAAGGGGGTTTGTAAGTTACAAACTTAA
>MDTF01010594.1_pt1 | contig 11725 bp, 11 predicted proteins | sample 811191 | NCBI WGS metagenome assembly MDTF01 (sample SAMN05326649, study PRJNA326480) | marine metagenome | isolation source: seawater | place: Southern Ocean | collected 2011
GAATTACGTAAATTTTGAAATAGATATTTTTAGTATAGATATAGATGGAGCTGATTATTGGATCTTAAATGAAATAAGGCCTAAAATATCTAAAATTTTAATTCTTGAGTATAATTCTATTTTTGGACCAGAGTTAGAAGTAACAGTTCCAGACATAAAAAACTTTGATAGAACAAAAGCCCACTATTCAAATTTATATTATGGTGCTTCATTACAATCTTATATAAACTTAATGAATAAGAAGGGTTATTATTTGCTAGGAGTAAACAGGTTAAGAAATAATGCTTTTTTTATTAATAAAGATCTCCCAAAAACAAAATTTTTTAAAAACATTAACGAAATAGATTTGAAAGAGTGTACCCGAGCAAACTTTAGTGAAAGCAGGGACGTAAATGGAAAATTAAATTATCTAAGAAAACAAGATAAATTGAATGAGATAAAAGACTGTGAAGTCATAAATTTAGCTATTAGTTCAAATGATTTAACTAAAATTAAAGAATTAATCTAAAAGAATAAAATATGAATATAGTTTTTTCAAATACAATTTTTTTTTTACAAAAAAAAGGAGGTATATCGAGGTATTATACTAACCTTTGTAAAGAGTTTAAAAAAATAAAAATTAATTCTAAAATCATAGCTCCCATAAGTAAAAATATTTATTTAAAAAACTTAAAACAAAATAATATTTCATTTTATTTAAGCAGCTTTCCAAACAATGTTTTATTAAAAAAATTAAACTATTTTTTATTTAGATTTTTTTTAAAAAAAGAAAATCCAGATATTATTCATGAAACATATTATGATAAAGATAATTTAAAAATTTTAAAGGATAAACTAAAAATACTGACCGTTTATGATCTAGCACATGAAAATTTTGCAAGTCTTTATTCGAAGAAAAAACTATTGGAAAAAAAAAATATATTAGAATATGTAGACCACTTTATTTGTATTTCAAAAAAAACTCAAAAAGATTTCACTAAACATTATAAAATCCCACTTTATAAAACTTCAGTAATATATCTAGGTTGTGATCACCTAAAAAAAAACAGTAAAAAAGAATTAGGTATAAAACTACCCAGAAATTACTTTCTATATGTGGGGTCAAGAGACAACTATAAAAATTTCAAATTATTAGCTGAAGCTGTAAATTCTTCAAAAAAATTTAGGAATATAAAAGTAATTTGTTTTGGTGGGGGAAAATTTTCACAAGATGAAATTAAAAAATATAAATTAAGTGATAATTTTATTAATTATCAGGGGAGTGACAACTTACTAACCTATTTATATATTGGAGCAATAGCGTTTATAAATACTTCGAAATATGAAGGTTTTGGAATTCCCAATATTGAAGCCATGCACCTTGGCTGTCCAGTAATTTCGTCAGACTTTGAGGCGTTACGTGAGGTTGGAGGTAATGCTTGTTTATATTTTAAAAATGATAATTATTTAGATCTTTTAAAAAAGATAAATTTTTTTTTACTAAATAAAGAGGCAAGAAAAATATTTATAAAAAAGGGTCATAAAAGATCTAAACTGTTCACATGGAAGAACTGTGCAAAACAAACTAAAGATTTATATAAAAATTTAATTTAAGATTGATTAATATTTTTAAATAATTAAAAACTAAAATTAAATAAATTAAAATTGAAAAAAAAAATTGCTTTTATAATTGGAATAACGGGGCAGGATGGCTCTTATATGGGTGATCTTTTGCAAAAAAAAAATTATTTAGTTTACGGCTATACCAGATCGTTAAAAAAAGAAAATTTAGATAACTTAAAGAGAATTAAAATTTTAGATAAAGTTAAATTAAGAAAATATAACGAAGCAAAACCACACAATATAATTAGCGATATAAATAAAATTAAACCAAATGAAATTTATTATTTTGCAGGACAGTCATCAGTTAGTAAATCTTTTACAATGCCAATGATAACTTACTCAAGCAACATAACATTATTATTTTTGATTTTGGAAAATTTACGTAAATATAGGTTACTAAAAATTAAAGTATATAATTCCTGTTCAACTGACAGTTTTGGAGAATCAAAAAAAATATTTAAAAATGAGAAAGATATTTTTGCACCACATAGTCCATATGGTAATGCAAAAAACTTCAGTTTTTGGTTAACTAAATATTATAGAGAAATGTACCATCTTAATAGTAAGAGTGGAATACTTTCAAATCACGAGTCTCCACTTAGAAAAAATAATTTTGTTTTAAAAAAAATAATTCATTTTGCAAAGTATAGAAAAAAAAATGAATATTTACATTTAGGAAATATTTCTATTTACAGAGATTGGGGTTGGGCGCCTGAATTTGTAGAAGCAATATATAAGATTAATAATTCAAAATTTCAAAAAGACTATGTTGTAGGAACAGGTAAGATTATATCACTGAAATATATCGTTAAAAAAATTTTTCATTCATCTAAAATTAATATAAAATTTCTTAAAACAAATAATAAAAATGTAATGAGGCCAAAAGATATTAAAAAAGTAGGATGTGATCCTAAATTAATTTTTAAAGATCTTAAATGGAAATCAAAATTAGGCATAGATCAAATAATAAAAAAGATGCAACTCAATGAAATTTATTAATCAAATAAAATTTTTACTAAAATTCATTTATTATACTAGTAAAAAGCTTAGTCCTTGCAAAATTTATCAAATTTTAGAATTTAAAAAATTAAAAATTAAAGATAAGACAATTGAATTTGGAACAAATAATTATAAAGAAAGTTTTTTTAGTTTATCAAACATTAATAATCAAAACCTATACTTCAGTAATATAAGAAATAAAAATCAATTAAATTATATAAAAATAAATTTAGAAAAAAAAAATTATATTAAAAAAAAATTTGATAACATAATTATATTTAATGTTCTTGAGCATGTTTATGATGATAATAATGCTATTGATGAATTAAGTAAAATTTTAAATCCTGGTGGTAAAATTTATATTTCAACTCCTTTTTTGTATAGATATCATGAGGCACCCAAAGATTACAAAAGATATACAGTTACGTATTTTGAAAAGTTATTAAATAAAAAAAATTTTAAAATAATTAAAAAAAAATATTTAGGTGACGGGCCGTTAATGACCTCATACTCCATGTTATTCGATTATATTAAAAAAATACCTTTTTTAGCTTATCCTTTATTAATAACTTCTTTCATTCTTGATAATATTATTTCTATTTTTCATAAAACTGATATCAAAAAACTGTATCCAATTTGTATATTCATAGTTGCTAAAAAAAAATAAATTGACAAAAACAAAAAAAATAAAAATTACATAATGAGTGAAAGACAAAAAAATTATCTCATAATATACTTATTATTTTTATTTTTTTTTTCTGTAGCATTTCTTTATATAAAACATGAGATTGGAAATGATTCTACTATTTCAGAATGGTTAATTAACTATTCTGGTGGATTCACAAAAAGGGGTATAATTGGCCAAATATCAATTTTTTTTTCAAAACTATTTGGAATAAGGCTAAGAGATACCATATTTTGTTTTCAAGTTTTACTGGTAGCAACATTTTTTATTACATTTTTTATATATGTAAAAAAACAATATCTTGAGCGATATCTCCTATTGGCTCTATTTACACCAATACTTTTACTTTATCCTGTTTCTGAAATTGAAGTTTTAGCAAGAAAGGAAGTTTTTATTTTCATTATATTTATAATTTATTTTTTAATACCAAATCATAAAACAAATTTAATTATTTTGTCAAAAATTACTATATTTCCACTTGCTGTATTAATTTGGGAGCCAGTAATATTTTTTTTCCCATTTTTTATATTTTTTGATTTAATTAATCCAAGATTTAAATGGAAAATAAATAATTGTTTTAAAGAATTACTACTTTATTTACCAACATTACTAATTGTGTGTTATTTTATTTTTTCTCCAATGTCTAATGCACAACACGCTCAAATGGAGTTTACTTTAAAAAATGATTTTAATGAAATTTGTTATATGTCATGTAATTTACTTAATAGTAAGTCAAGTATCATCCAACAATTCCATGGTAATCTTAGAGCATATTCAATTGAAGTTTTTATCAGATACTTGCTGATAATAATAATTGGATTTGGACCACTTTTCATTTTATTACTAAATTCTAAATTAAAAAATAGAAATCTAATATTTAAGTGGAATCTATTATCAATTTTTTTGGTTTTATTAAGTCCTGTGTTGCTGCTGTTTGCAATGATGTATGACTGGGGCAGAGTTGTGAATATAAGCTATACAATTGCTTTCCTTTCTTTCATTTATCTTTTAAAAAATGAGTTAATAATAATTGATTTCAAAAAATTGAGAAAAGGCAGACTTAATCAAGTAAGTAAAAGTAGTTTTTACTTTATATTTATAATATTTAGTTTTACTTGGAGTCCTAAAACTGTAGTGTCAAGTGATATAGGGTCGTTTCCAATTTATAGAATTCCTTACAAATTAATAAAAATAATTTTTTTAAATTAAGTGAATAATAAATATAAAATATTTTTATTTAATCCATATCCAGGTATTGGTGGTGCAGATACAACAATCAATAATTTTGCAAGTTCAATAAACTATAACAAATTTGATGTTGAGTACTTATCTCTTAAGGAAATCAAATATAAAATAAATAAACAAATAGTATTTAAAACATTAAAATCTAATTCTACTTTTTTTAGTTTTTTTGAAATCTACAAAATAATAAAAAATGATAAACACAAAGAAAAAATATTTTTTTCGATGCAGTATTTTGTCAATGTATGGTCTATAATATTTATAAGACTAATCTTAGGAATTAAATTATTTATTTATGATATTAATCACTTAGAAGAATTAAATTATCATAAAGACTTTAAAGATTACCTAAAAAAGAAAACAATTTATTATCTGGTAAAAATATTATACAGTTATGCAGATATAGTTGCTGGCAATTCCAGAGAATTAGCAAAAGCATTAGAAAAGCATGCAGGCTGTAAGGTTAATACTTTATATAATCCTTGTTTTAATAGAATAACCAAAAACAGCAGAAAACCTTATTTTAATAATAAAATTAACATATTGTGTATATCAAGATTTGAAGACCAAAAGGATCATTTAACACTCTTAAAAGGTATAAATCACTGTACTATTAAAAAAAAAATTAATCTAACTTTGGTTGGTCATGGTAGCAAAGAGAGTGAAATTAAAACATATATAAAAACTCATAATATCAAAGCAAAAATATTTACAAATACCAATAAACTTAATGGGTTTTATAAAAAAACAGATTTATTTATTTCAACATCTATCTATGAAGGTTTGCCTACCACGATGGTAGAGGCAGCAAGTTATTGTCTACCAATAATTTCATCAAATTTTAAAAGTGGTTCTAAAGAAATTTTATTAAACGGTAGAGCTGGTTCTTTATTCAAGATTAAAGATTATAAAAGATTATCACAATTGATAGAGGAATTTTATAAAAACCCAAAACCTTTTTTCAATAAAGAATTATTATGTAGAAATAATTTAAAAAGATTTTCTATAACAAAAAATCAAAAGATGTTTAATTTACTAATCAATAGTCTCTGTTAATATTCTTTCAAAATTTTTATAATGAGAAAAGACTGAAAATTTTTTAGAATATTTTAATGCAGCTAATAACATATCTTTATTATCTGTCTCAGAATTTTTAATTGCATCCAACAATCCAAATTCATTATTATATTCAAAAAAATAACCTGTATTGCCACTGTTCTTCATTTCGATGGGTCCATTTTTTACTAACGAGCTAATTAGTTTCTTTCTGAGATAAGCAGTTTCTAAAAGAACAAATCCTGGGTCTTCATATTGAGCAACTGATATTAATGCCTCACATTTATTAATATAATTATAAACATTTTCTTTAAATCCAAGTAAAAAAATATTATTTTCCATCTTATATTGTATAATTTTTTTTCTTAACTTATTTTCATCCTCTCCCTCACCAATAATTAAAAGTTTATTAATTTTAAAATCTTTAATATGTTTTGAAAATACTTCAATCAAGAATAAAAAATTTTTTTGGCCAGTTAATCGACCTATGGATAGATAAAATTTATCAGTGTCAAAATTTTTATGTATTGTGATTTTTTTCTTTGTTTGGATTTCATCACACTCAATGACAGGATCTCTTAATAATTTAATTTTATTTTTATCAAATATTTCTGCCTCTAATATTTTATTATAAGTTAGTTGTGTTGGGGCCGTTATAGCATAAATATGTTTAGAAAATAATTTCCATATAAATTTTCTAAAAAAATTAAGATCAGGCAATCCAGAAATTCTTAATATAATCCTAGTGTGTTTTGATAATAACGGACTTAATATTATAGGTAATAAGGTTAATAAATGCACAACTAGGTATGTAGGTTTTTTATTTTTGATAAGGAAAAATAATGGAAAAAAATTAGAAAAGAATATTATTAAAAATGAGAGCCTACTTTGAATAAGGCCCTCTTTGGGAATGTATTTAAAAAAATCGAAGGACAGAAGATTTTTTATCTTGATGCTAAATAAATTTTTTTTAAAAAAGCTCCATTCGCCGCAAGTATTTAATATTGTTATTTCATTATTTTCACCTAGTTTATCCTTAATGTACTTTTTTAATGATTTTGCAGATCTAATAACTGATTTTATTGTTGCAATATTTGTTAGGTATGGACACCAATAGTATATTTGCATAATGATTTGAATATTTACTATATAATAATTTTTATATCTAATTAAATAATGAATTAATGTTCAAAAAAAATCCCAAAATTACAATCATTACAGTTGTTAAAAATGGTGAAAACCATATTGAGCAAAACATTAAAAGTTTAATAAATCAATCATATCAAAATTATGAGCATATCATAGTTGATGGCTCCTCAACTGACAAAACAATGATAATAGTTAATAAATATAAATCTAACATACATCAGATAATATCAGAAAAAGATGATGGACTTTATGATGCTATGAATACAGGAATAAAAAATTCTACAGGTGATATTATTGGTATATTAAATTCTGATGACTATTTTAATAAAGATGCACTAAAAATTGTTAAAACTCATTTTGAGAATAGCCCTGAAATTAATTTTTTATTTGGCTCAGTAATTAAACACAAACACTTGTATGCTTTTCACCCCTGGAAAATACATTGGACTTTTGGTTTTTATACAGCCCATTCAGTGGGTTTTTTTATTAAAAAAGAATCTCAATTAAAAGTTGGTTATTATAATTTGAAATATAAGTATTCGGCAGATTATGACCTATTCTATAGAATGATTGTAAAATTAAAGATGAAAGGCAAGAGTACTAAAAAAAATGAAATTTTGGGTTATTTTAATACAAATGGGCTTTCATCTAAAATAAAGTACATAGATTACTTAAATGAAAATACTTTAATAAGATTAGACAATGGTCAAAACAAATACATAGTAAGAATAATTCATTTATTGAGATATATAAAAAGAATTAGAATTATTTTAAAGCAAAAGAAAATTAATTTATGAATTATTTAGTCACAGGCTGTGCAGGATTTATTGGCTATCATGTTGCAAATTCACTTTTAAAAAAAAATAAAAAATCTATAGTTATAGGTATAGATAACTTAAATGACTATTATTCTGTAAAATTAAAAAAAAGAAGAACTAATTTATTGAAAGAAAGCAAAAGATTTAAATTTTTTAAATTTAATTTAATTGATAAAAAAAAAATAATTAGTATTTTTAAAAAACATAAAATAGATGTTGTAATACATCTAGCGGCACAAGCTGGAGTAAGATATTCAGTAGTTAACCCAACATCATATTTTGAAAGTAACATTGTGGGATTTTCAAATATCATTGAATTAAGCCATATTAATAATGTAAAAAAATTTATATTTGCTTCATCAAGTTCAGTCTATGGTGATAAAAAAAAATACCCTCTAAAGGAAAGTGAAATAAATTACCCCAAAAATATTTATTCAGCATCAAAAAAACTAAATGAAGATATTGCAAGTGATGTTTCAAGAATTTCAAAAATGAAGATAATAGGCTTAAGATTCTTTACAATTTATGGAAAATGGGGAAGACCCGATATGTTTATTTTCTCTTTTCTTAAAGCTGTTAAAGAACAAAAAATATATAAGTTAAATAATTATGGGAAACATGTGAGAGATTTTACTCATATAGATGATGTTTTAGTTATAATTAATAAGCTAATACGAAAAACAATTATTAAAAAATTTCAAATATTTAATATCTGTTCAAACAAACCAATTAAAATGAATATTTTAATTTCAGTAATACAAAAGTACCTCACAAAAAAAGCTATTATAAAAAAAGTTAGCCACAATAAAATTGAAGTTTTTAAAACGCATGGTGATAATTTAAGAATAAAAAATTATTTAAAAATAAAAAAATTCAAAGTCATTACTAATGAATTAAATAAAATTATTGATTGGTATGAAAAAGAAAAAATTTGGAAAATTACGATTTAGTTGCTTTTTAACGCCATCAGGTCGTTAACTACATCGAGATATTTTTTTAAATTTAAATTTAAATTAAATCTAAAAAGCCTCATGTGAGCAAATTTTGATTTTTTTCTATATTTTTTTTTATTTTTAATAAAAATCATTATTTTATTAGATAAATCTTTGTAGTTTGAAGCTTCAAATAGCAAACCACCTTTACCTTTGTCTAAAATTTCTGATGGCCCCGTTGGACAATCAGTTGATATTACAAAGCAATCTAGTGTAATCGCTTCCAAAAGAACATTAGGTAGTCCTTCAAAAAGTGAAGAAAGTACAAAAACTTCTGAGGATCTTATATAGGGGTAAGGATTTTTTGTATGGTTTTTTATTTTAACAATTTTTTCTAAATTGTTTTCTTGGATGTATTTAATTAACTCATTTTTCTTATTCCCTTCACCAATAATCAGTAAGCTAATGTCGACCTTGTCTTTTATATGATTGATAGCTCTAAGAATAGTTATTTGGTCTTTTTGATTAACTAACCTACCAACATTAATCATTTTTAAACTTTTCCTTTTAAAAAATTTTTTTTTAATTTGTGCTTTTGATAGTCTCTTAATTTCTTTATAGTTTAAAGGATTGTAAATACATTTAGCATCAATATTTAGTTTTTTTTTTAATTCAATTTTAAACTTAATACTGTTTACAATAATTCTATCTGCTTGTTTTAATATGTATGAAAAAATAAATTTTTTCAAAGTATTTTGAGACCAACCTGTAGGTGAGGAATTAGGTCTTATTATTATTTTAATATTAAGTATTTTACAAAAAACGATACATAAAATATTTCCCTGAAAACAAAAAACTGTTAAATTTTTATCATTTAAATATTCAATTAAAAGTAAATATAAAGCTATTATGTATTTTGTAATTCTACCAAAGTTATCCCAAAAAAAAAATTTGGTAGATATAAATGAAATTTTTTTATTAAATTTATATTTAAATCTCTTAGAGATAGTTATTACGGTAACATTATTAATTTTTCTTACAAAATAATTAGCTAATAAAAAAAAATTTTTTTCAACACCTCCGCCCTCAAGAGAAGGCATAAATAAGACTAATTTTTTTTTCATAATTTTTTATATTTTATGATAGTATTTATTTAGTAACATAATTTATATGAATTTAGTCAGTGTAATCATTCCTTATTTCAAAAAAATAAATTTTATTGCAGAATCTATTAATTCCGTAATAAATCAAAGTTATAAAAACTTAGAAATAATCATTGTTTATGATGATTTTTCTCACGATGATCTTGACTATATTTTAAAATTAAAGGAATTAGACCCACGTATAAACGTAGTGATTAACTCAAAAAACTTGGGTGCAGGAGAATCAAGAAATATTGGTATATTAAAATCAAATGGTACATATATAGCATTTCTTGATGCGGATGATATTTGGACGCTAAATAAAATTGAGTATCAAATTAATTTTATGCAGAAAAACAAATTAGATTGTTGTCATACCTCATATAATATTATTGATGAAAACAGGGTTATAGTTGCTCAAAGGATGGCAAAGAACTTTCAAAACCTAGAAGAACTATTAAAATCTTGTGACATTGGACTTTCAACTGTAATGCTTAAGAAAACTATTTTTTCTGAATATTGTAAATTTCCTAATATTAAAACTAAAGAAGATTTTGTGTTATGGCTTAAAATTCTTAAAAAAGGTCATGCTTTTATAGCTATTGATAAAAATTTGAGTTTTTGGAGAAATTCAAAAAATTCACTATCTTCATCTTCTTATCAAAAACTAATAGATGGTTTCAGGGTTTATTACATACACATGAATTATAAATTTTTTAAATCTTTATATTTGCTAATATGTTTAAGTCTTAATTATTTAAAAAAATAAAATGAACTATATTGATATCTTGTTAATTCCCTTAATTGTATATTTGTTAAATACTTTCATACGATTTATGAACTTACTGCCAAGTTTGTCTGGCGAAAAACATCAATTATTTGTTGAAAAAAAATCAATCCCTTTGTCAGGTGGGCTTATAATTATAATAATTTTCCTTTATTTGGAAAGATTGAGTATAGAAATTTATTATCTTTTTTTATTTTCAATTTTTTCTATTGGTTTTTATTCTGATTTAAGAATATTAATATCCCCAAGAATAAGATTTTATTTGCAGATACTTACTACTCTTTTATTTATAATTTTTTATAATTTTCACATTTCTTATATAGGAATTTTTTTTATTGATTATCTTTTAAATTACAAGCTGTTTTCTTATTTTTTTGTAATTTTTTGTCTTTTAATTATAATAAATGGAACTAATTTTATTGATGGTTTAAATGGATTGGTGTTGGGGTATTTCATTTCGATTTTGATAGTTATTTATAATTTAAGATTATTTGAAAATTTAAATATTACAGAATTTGAAATATTATATTTTATAGAACTTTTATTTTTTTTATTTGTATTTAACCTCTTTAATAAACTTTATATGGGTGATAGTGGCTCTTATTTGCTAGGTTTTAGTTTTGGTATTTTTCTAATTGCAATTTATCAATCAAATACTCTTATATCACCTTTTTTTATTGTTTTAATGTTGTGGTATCCCTGTTTTGAAAATTTATTTTCTATAATAAGAAAATATAAATTTAATAAGTCACCATTAATTTCAGATAATAAACATCTTCATCAACTGCTTTTTTATTTTATTAAAAAAAAATTTTCTTTATCTGCTCTAGTCTCTAATAATTTATGCAGTATATTGATAAATATTTTTAATGTACTAGTGTTTTCGATTGGAGCACAAAATATTTTCAGTACTCAGCTTCAAATATTAATAATAATTTCTAATATAATTGTTTATATTTTTATTTATTTAAGACTTTTTAACTATAGATTTAAAAAAATATAAGATGTTTTCAAATTTCTATACCTATATACTTTTTTATTTATTGATTATAAGTTCTTCAATGGGTTATGGGTTGGCTATCAACTCCATATCTCAAAAATACAAGATCACAAATAACCTAGGGTATATAGGGTTAATAGGAGTTTTTTTTTTAATTATTTACGCTTATATATCAAGTTTTTTTATAAGTCATGGGAAAGTTCATAATTTAATAATTCTTGCAATAGGGGTAATTTTTTTTATAAAATCTTATTTTAATAATTCAAAGAAAGAAGAGTGGAATTATTTTTTTTTAATTTTTCTTATTCTATTA
>MDTF01001027.1_pt1 | contig 11721 bp, 9 predicted proteins | sample 811191 | NCBI WGS metagenome assembly MDTF01 (sample SAMN05326649, study PRJNA326480) | marine metagenome | isolation source: seawater | place: Southern Ocean | collected 2011
ACCTGGCTTAGATTATCCAGGCGTAGGCCCTGAGCATTCTTGGCTCAAAGATTCTGGTAGAGCAGAATATGTTGCGGTGACTGATGATGATGCATTAAAAGCATTTCATAATCTTTGCTTGATTGAGGGGATTATTCCTGCGTTGGAAACAAGTCATGCCCTAGCATATGCAGAAAAGCTTGCAGCTACAATGTCTGAAGATCAAATTATTTTAGTCAATTTGTCTGGTAGGGGCGATAAAGATATCAATACAGTTGCTGGGATTGCGGGGCTTACTTTATAAATTATGTCAAAAATTCAAACTACATTTCTTCGTCTAAAAAGTGAAAACAAAAAAGCGTTAATTCCTTTTATTACTGCAGGTGATCCACATCCAGATATGACTGTTGAAATGCTTCATACTCTTGTTGGGTCGGGCGCAGATATGATTGAAGTAGGAATACCTTTTTCAGATCCTATGGCAGATGGACCAGTTATACAAAGAGCAAGTGAGAGAGCTTTAGCAAATAATATCGGTATAAAAAAAACAATTCAATTGGTAAAGGAATTTAGAAAAAATGATACCACTACTCCAATTATTTTAATGGGCTATGCAAACCCAATAGAAGCTATCGGGGTTGAGCATTTTGTTGGTCTGATTAAAGAAGCGGATGTTGATGGTGTTATTACTGTTGATTATCCACCGGAGGAATCGAGAGATTTTGTAGCATTATTAAGGAAACAAGATATAGATAGTATTTTTCTTTTGTCACCTACAACTGAAGATAATAGAATTAAGCTTATTACTGAGCAAGCAACTGGATTTTTGTATTATGTATCACTTAAAGGGGTAACAGGGTCTGCAAATATTGATATAAATGAAGTTTCTGAACGAGTTAACAACATAAAAAAATATAGTAATCTACCTATTGCGGTTGGTTTTGGAGTTAGGGACGCAGAAACTGCTAAAAAAGTTGCATTGATATCAGATGCTGTTGTAATTGGAAGTCGAATTATTAGTGAGGTAGAAAATTCAAATCAAGAAGATCTTTTAGATAATATTCGAAGTCTAGTGAGTAAAATAAAAAAAGCTATTTCTTAAAAATTAAATGAGAGTTAAAACTATATGAGTTGGTTGAAGAGTGTAGTTCCACCAAAGATCAAGAAAATTGTTGGTAGGCTAAAGAAAAGTATGCCCGAAGGATTATGGCATAAGTGCCCATCTTGCCAATCAGTTCTTTACCGATCTGATCTTGAAAAGAATATGGAGGTTTGCCCGAACTGTAATTTCCATAATCGAATTTCAGCTAGAGAGAGAATTAAATTACTTTTAGATACACCAGCTCAAATTGAAATTGCTCAAAAAATATTACCTTTGGACACATTAAAATTTAAGGATACTGTTAGTTATAAAGAGAGATTGTTGTTGTCACAAAAGAAAACTAATGAAAATGATGCGTTAGTTGTATACCAGGGTTTGATCGAGTCTATGCCAGTAGTTGTTGCTGTATTTGAGTTTAAATTTATGGGTGGATCTATGGGTTCGGTCGTTGGTGAGAAATTTGTCCATGGGGTTAATAGAGCAATTAAGAATAAATGTCCGTTTATCTGTATTACCTCTAGTGGAGGCGCCAGAATGCAAGAAGGTCTCTTATCGCTCATGCAGATGGCGAAAACAAGTGCATCATTAACAAAATTAAGTACTGCGAAGCTTCCATTTATTTCATTATTAACTGACCCAACAATGGGAGGTGTCTCAGCGAGCTTTGCTATGCTGGGTGATATAATAATTGCTGAACCTAGGGCTTTAATTGGTTTTGCAGGGCCGCGTGTTATCGAGCAAACAGTTAGGGAGAAGTTACCAGAAGGATTCCAAACATCTGAGTTTCTTTTGAGTCATGGGGCGATTGATATGATTATTGATAGAAGGCAGTTGAGAAAGTCATTAGCAAATTTAATATCTAGCCTAAACGTAAATTAGTGCCTATAGATCGCCCTACATCTAACTCTTTAAATGATTGGCTCGCTTACATAGACTCAATAAACTCAAAGAGTATTTCACTAGGGCTTGATCGAGTAAAAAAAGTTAAAGAGCTATGTAATTTAAATCCAACCTTCCCAGTTATTATTGTTGCAGGAACAAATGGTAAAGGCTCATCCTGTAAATTTATTGAATCAATTCTAAGTAGTGCCGGCTTAAATGTTGGCTGTTACACATCCCCACACATTTTTAACTTTAATGAGCGAATTAGCATCAATAAAAAATTATTATGTGATGACCAGATAACTGATTCAATTAAATTCATTGATGGTAGTAGGGGAAAAATATTACTTACTTATTTTGAGGTAACTACATTGGCCGCAATGAATTTGATGATAAAAGCTAATGTAGATATTGCTATTTTAGAAGTGGGCCTTGGTGGACGACATGACGCAGTTAATGTATTTGAGCCAGAAATATCATTAATTACTTCTGTTAGCTTAGACCATCAAGATTATTTGGGAGATACTGTTGAGGAGATTGGCTATGAAAAAGCAGGAATATTTAGAAAAAATAAACATGCAATAATAAATATTAATAATCCACCTAACTCTGTTGTCTCTTACGCAAAAGATATTAATGCAGATATCTCAATTATTGGTACTAACTATAAGATTAATTGTAATAAAAAAACTTTTGATTATATTGGGGAGGAAAAAAGAATTATGGGCTTACCATATCCAAAGGTGCAGGGCATACATCAAACAAGTAATGTTGCAGGAGTTTTAAGGTGTATTGAATTATTGAGCACTCAACTAGACATAAAAAAAGAAGCTATCGCGGATGGCTTATTGGAATGCACTCTGAAGGGTCGAATTGAAATTATCTCTCAAAATCCTTTTGTAGTTTTCGATGTTGCTCATAATCCAGAAGCGGCATTAAGTTTATATAATTTTATATCTCAATCCAAGAACAAAGGAAGAGTTTATGCAGTATTTTCAGTTTTAGATGATAAATCGATTGAGAATATTATTGCTCCATTCGTTGAATTAGTCGATGAATGGCATATCTCTAAAATTAAGTCACCAAGAGCTAGACCTACAACCGAAATTTTAAATGCAATTAAGTCTCATAAAGCTGATGCCTTAGTTTATATGAGCGATAATTTACATGAAGCCTATATGAATGCCTACGAAAAATCTGCACTTGATGATAATATAGTTGTCTTTGGTTCCTTTTATACTGTTTCCGAATGTTTAATAAGATAAATCCTAATGGCTGATAATAAAGAATCTTTTCAAGAAAGTGTAATGATAAGGCGTGCAAAAAGACGATTATTTGGCGCTGTTATTATTTTAATTATTTTATTTATTCTATCAATTTTTTTCCTTCAAGATAGAACTAATGCTAATCTTAAAAATCCAATAAAAATTTCATTCTTAGGAACAAGTAATGGAGTTATGGTTGATATAAATACCCTTATCCCTAAAAATATACCTCAAGCCCAATCAATAAATAAACCTAACCCATCAAATATTCAGGCACCTCAGGCGTTTAGTAGTTATGAAAAGCCATACTTTATTCAAGTAGGTATTTTTTCTGATGAAACAAATGCAAGTAGATTGCTAGGTACTATAAAGTCACTTGGGTTTGGTGCTCGATTAGAGCTGATAAAAATGTCTGGAATAGAGAGATTGAAATTAACAACAACAACATTTAATTCAAAAAAAGAAGCCCAGGCTGCATTATCTATACTCAAAAGAGCGAATCTTCCTGGAATTATTAAGCGAAAATAATCTAATGGTATTTATTGATTACCTTTTAGCTTTTATCATCCTAATATCACTATTTTTTGGTTTTTATAGGGGTTTTATTAGAGAGCTCCTAGCTTTAATTGGTCTTGTCCTAGCCTTCTATTACGCCAATAAATACAGCAATCTTTTTGTTTCATATGTACCATTCGGTTTTGATGATCCTATTAATATTATTATCATCTATCTTGCTATTTTTATTTTAATATTAATAATATCTGCTTTAATTATCAAGACAATAAATAAGTTCATTAAAGCAGCTGGATTGAGCTTCATTAATATTTTTATGGGTGGATTTTTTGGATTTATCAGAGGATTGTTAATATCTATGTTATTTATTTATTTGGTTGAGAAAAGTGAATTTCCCTTAACAGACTCATGGTATACGTCATCGGTAGTTATACTTCTCAAAGAAGTGATACAAAAAACTTTGCCATATTTACCTTTTGATTGGCGTATCAATGTAAAATACGACAGTATGCTTACCTAATTTTATAAGAGAGCTTTATGTGTGGAATTATAGGTATTGTAGCTAATAAACCAGTCAACCAAATGCTTTATGATGGATTATTAGTTCTTCAACATCGTGGTCAAGACGCAGCGGGTATTGTTACCTCTGATGATGGGCGTTTTTATATGCATAAGAATAACGGTTATGTAAAAGATGTTTTTCATACCAGACATATGAGAAGTCTTGTAGGGAATGCTGGAATTGGTCATGTAAGATATCCAACCGCAGGATCTTCGTCAAATGCTGAATCCCAACCCCTTTATGTAAATTCTCCTTACGGAATTGTTCTTGGCCATAACGGTAATTTAACAAATGCTGACCGTTTGAAAGAGGATATCTTTAAGCAGGATCTTAGGCACATCAATACCAACTCAGATTCTGAGGTTCTATTAAACGTATTAGCCCACTCAATTGAACAAGCGACACAAAAAAACGTATTAACTTCCGGTATCATTTTTGATGCAGTAACTACAGTTTTTAAAAGATGCCAGGGAGCATATGCAGTAGTCTCGATGGTCTCTAATTTTGGTTTAGTTGCGTTTCGAGATTCACACGGTATTAGACCTCTAGTAATCGGTATTAATGAAACTCAGGATGGGCCTGAGTATATGGTTGCGTCTGAAAGTGTTGCTTTGGATGTTTTAGGCTTTAGATTGCTAAGAGATGTTGAGCCTGGTGAAGCAATTTTTATCGATCTAGATGGTAATTTTTACTCAAAGAAATGTATTCCTTCGACATCAAAAACTCCATGTATTTTTGAGTATGTTTATCTAGCAAGGCCTGATTCTATGATTGATGGTGTTTCTGTATATCAAACAAGGTTAAATATGGGGGAAACACTGGCTAAAAAAATTAAAAAAGAATGGGGTGATATTAAGATAGATGTTGTTATTCCAATACCAGAAACCAGCAGACCATGTGCTCAACAGGTCGCAAAAAATCTTAAGGTAGATTTTCGAGAGGGATTCATTAAGAATAGATATATTGGTAGGACTTTTATTATGCCAGGTCAGGCGCTTAGAAAAAAATCAGTACGTCAGAAATTAAACCCTATTAAATTTGAGTTTAAAGATAAGAATGTTTTATTGATTGATGATTCCATTGTTAGAGGGACAACATCTAAGGAAATTGTTCAGATGGCACGTGATGCAGGTGCTAGTAAAGTATTTTTTGCCTCAGCAGCACCGCCTGTTAAGTTTGCTAATGTTTATGGTATTGATATGCCAACGTTAAACGAGTTGATTGCCCATGAACGAGACGCTAATGAGATTAGCAATGAAATCGGTGCTGATGGTTTAATTTATCAGAGCCTGGAAGATTTAAAATTTAATATTACTAAAGAAAATGCCACTCTTATGAACTTTGATTGCTCATGTTTTGATGGGAAATACGTGACTGGTGACATTGATGAGGCTTATCTAAACAAGATTGAATTAAGAAGATCAGAACAATCAACTGATGAAAAACCATCAAACCCCTCCGCTCAACTTGATTTAAATTTAATAAACACTTCAGTTGAGGAGATTGATCAGGAGCATGCGTAAGTTTATGTATCTTGACCTCGATCATAGTTTTCTTCATAATGCTAAGAGCGCCGATTTGAAAGTAAAAGCTTGCGGGCGCTATAAAAATAACAGCTAAAGCAATGAGTACTCGTCATAGCTGAACGAGTTTTTTTTTGCCATAAACTTATACAATTATAAATATATAATAAATATGAAGAAAACTAAATTTAATACGGATGCCATAAGAGCTGGAAATATAAGGACTTCAGAGGGCGAACACTCTGAAGCAATATTCCTCACCTCAAGTTTTGTATTTAAAAATGCTAAGGAGGCTGCTGATAGATTTTCAAGGTCCGAGGAGGGTAATGTCTACTCTAGATTTACAAATCCATCAGTAACAATGTTTGAGGAGCGTCTAGCTGCTCTTGAAGGGGCTGAAAAATGTGTTGCTACTTCTAGTGGAATGTCAGCTATTTTGGCTTGTTTTATGTCGCTATGTAATAGTGGTGACCATGTAGTAATATCCAAAAGTATTTTTGGAACATCAGTTCAGCTTTTAAATAATATTTTAATGCGATGGGGTTTGGATGTTACATACGTTAATTTTACTGATCCAGACGAATGGTCTAATGCAATAAGGAAAAATACAAAGCTATTTTTTGTGGAAACTCCATCGAACCCATTAACTGAGATTTGTGATATAGAATCTCTTGCTGAAATAGCTCATGGATCTAATATTAAGTTAGTTGTTGATAATTGTTTTTGTACTCCAGCACTCCAAAAACCTATTTTATTTGGAGCTGATATTATAATTCATTCCGCAACGAAATATATTGATGGTCAAGGCAGATGCCTAGGGGGTGCAGTATTAGGTACCAAAAAAGATATGAATGAAGTTTATTCATTTCTGAGGTCTGGTGGGCCAACAATGAGCGCATTTAATGCATGGGTATTTTTAAAAGGATTAGAGACATTAAGTTTACGGATGAATGCACACTCTAAAAATGCACTTGAATTAGCTTTATGGCTAGAATCACAGAAAAAAGTTTTGAAGGTTTATTACCCAGGACTTAAATCTCATCCTCATTATGATTTAGCTCTTAAGCAGCAGTCTTCCGGTGGTGGAATTGTTTCGTTCGAAGTCGAAGGTGGTAAAACCGAGGCATGGAGAACAATTGACTCTACGAAAATGCTCTCAATTACAGCCAATCTTGGCGATGTTAAATCTACTATTACACATCCAAATTCAACTACACATTCTAGATTAACTGATAAAGAAAGGTCAGAAGTTGGTTTATCAGACAATTTGATTAGAATTGCAGTTGGTTTAGAGGATATTGAAGATATAAAGGATGACCTAAAATACCTTAATAAATAACTATCAAACCCAGTTTATTCAACTGGGTTACATGATAAAATAACGTGTAAATTCACATAAATTAGACAACCAAAATAAATTCAAAATATGGATCAATTCGCCAAAGAAACAATCCCAGTTAGTTTAGAAGATGAGATGAAAACATCTTATCTTGATTATGCAATGAGTGTCATTGTAGGTCGAGCGCTTCCCGATGTGAGGGACGGACTTAAACCTGTACACAGGAGAGTTCTTTTTGCAATGCACGAGCTAAGTAATAGCTTTAATCGGCCATATAAAAAATCTGCAAGAATTGTCGGTGATGTTATTGGTAAATATCACCCTCATGGCGATACAGCTGTTTACGATACCATTGTTCGGATGGCGCAGGACTTTAGTCTTCGTTATATGTTAGTGGATGGACAGGGTAATTTTGGTTCAGTTGATGGAGATAATGCAGCTGCAATGCGTTATACCGAAATTAGAATGTCTAAAATCTCCCATGAGCTTTTAGCCGATCTTGATAAAGAAACTGTTGATTTTGGTCCAAATTACGATGGTTCAGAGCATGAGCCGTTAGTGATGCCAACTAGATTACCTAATCTATTAATTAATGGTAGCTCAGGAATTGCAGTAGGTATGGCAACAAATATACCCCCACATAATTTGTCAGAAGTCATTGATGCGCTTCAGGCAATGTTAAAAAATCCAGAAATTACAACAGATGAATTAATAGAGATTATCCCGGCCCCAGACTTTCCAACTGCTGGAATTATTCATGGCATATCTGGTGTAAGGGATGGCTATAAAACAGGTCGCGGTCGAGTTATTATGAGGGGAAGAACTCATGTTGAAGATCTTGAGAAGGGAAATAGAGAATCAATAATTGTGGATGAGCTTCCATATCAAGTAAACAAAAAGACATTTATTGAAAAAATAGCAGAACTGGTAGGAGATAAAAAAATTGAAGGGATTTCAGATTTGCGTGACGAATCTGATAAATCTGGAATGAGGGTAGTCATCGAACTAAAAAGAGGTGAGATTCCTGACGTAGTTTTAAATAATCTATACAAACAAACACAACTTCAAGATAGTTTTGGTATGAATATGGTTGCCCTTATAGATGGCCAACCTAAATTATTGAATTTATGGCAAATTCTCGATGCATTTCTAAAGCATCGGCGTGAGGTCATTACTCGAAGAACAGTATTTGAGCTTAAAAAAGCTAGGGATAGAGGTCATGTTTTAGAGGGTTTAGCTGTAGCTTTAGCTAATGTTGATGAAATGATAAGGATTATTAAAGCAGCTGCAACCCCCCCAGATGCTAAAAAAGAATTAATGGGTCGTGTGTGGAAGTCCGAGGTTGTTGAAGTTATGTTGAAAAAGTCATCAGATGACCTATCAAGACCAGATGGTTTATCAAAAGATTATGGCTTAAAACCAGACGGGTACAGGCTTTCAGATAATCAGGCACAAGAAATTCTTCAATTAAGACTGCAAAGATTAACTGGTCTAGAGCAAGAAAAAATTGTTAAAGAATACCGAGATATCATGGATACAATTCTAGATTTAATGGATATCTTGTCAAAAGCTGAAAGAGTAACCTCAATTATTACAACTGAACTTGATGAAATTAAGACTCAATACGGAGATAAAAGAAGAAGTGAAATTGTCATTAATGCTCAAGACCTATCAATTGAAGACCTTATTACCCCTCAGGATATGGTTGTAACTCTCTCCAATACTGGTTACATAAAAGCACAAGTCCTGGATGAATATAGAGCTCAAAAAAGAGGGGGTCGTGGTAAGCAAGCAATGACTACTAAAGATGATGATTTCATTGAGCAAATGTTTGTTGCAAATTCACATGACAATATTCTATGCTTCTCTAGTAGAGGGCAAGTTTATTGGTTGAAAGTATACGAGGTGCCACAAGGCAGTCGCATTAGTAAAGGTAAGCCAATTGTGAATTTATTTCCATTAATGCCAGGTGAAAAAATAAATGCGATTCTTGCAGTAAAAGACTTTGTTGATGATGAATTTATATTTATGGCAACAGCTAAAGGAACAGTTAAAAAAACCCCGTTATCTGATTTTTCTAATCCAAGAAAGTCAGGAATTATAGCGATCAAACTTGATAATGGAGACTTTCTGGTTGGAGCCGGCGTTACTGATGGTGCTAACGATATTGTATTGGTGTCAAATGGTGGAAAGGCTGTGTGGTTTGATGAGAATGATGTGAGAAGTATGGGTCGAAATGCTCGTGGTGTTCGTGGTATGAAATTGGTTGAAAATCAGCAGGTACTATCGTTATTAATTGCCTCTTCAGATGAGCAGTCAGTGCTGGTTGCAACTGAGAATGGTTTTGGTAAGAGAACGGTTCTTTCCGAATTTAGAAAATCAGGCAGAGGGACGCAGGGAGTTAAAGCCATTCAGGTTAGCGAGAGAAATGGAATAGTTATAGCTGCAAAGTTAGTAGGTGATCATGATGAACTTATGTTGATTACAACTGGTGGAGTTTTGATTCGAACAAGAGTTAGCGAAATAAGAGAACTAGGAAGAGCGACCCAAGGTGTCACTCTAATTAATTTATCAAAAGATGAAAAATTATCTGGAATTGAAAAGATTGTTGAAACTGACCAGATAGATGATGATGGCCAAGATGAGTTGCAAATTTAATTTTTCAGCAGGCCCAGCAGCAATACCACCTGATGTTTTAAAAAAAGTTCAGTCTGAGCTCTTGGATTGGAATGGAACAGGTATGTCAGTAATGGAAATGTCACATAGAGGTAAGCAATATTTTCCTATTATAGATGAGGCTGGGAGTGATTTGAGGCTTTTGCTTGGCATCCCAAGAAACTATAAAGTTCTATTCCTGCAGGGTGGCGCAATAACGCAAAATTTTATGGTACCGATGAATCTCCTTAATAATAGAGCTGCAAGTTATGTAGTTTCTGGATATTGGTCTAAAAGAACATTTAATGATGCGCAACCATTTAATGGAATAAACTTGAGTGCGACCTCCGAGCCCATAGACTATAAAAAAGCTCCACAATCTAGTGAATGGAACTATTCTAAGGATGATGCCTACCTTCATTACTGCTTGAATGAGACAATACATGGGGTAGAGTACTTCGATGTACCAAATATTAAGGATGTTCCTTTGGTTTGCGATATGTCATCTAATATTCTTTCTAGACCAATTGATATTAAAAGCTATGGTGTTATTTATGCCGGCGCACAGAAAAATATTGGGCCTGCAGGATTGACGCTTGTCATAGTTAGGGATGACTTGATTGAAGTGGCAGATAAAAAAATACCTACCACCTTTAATTGGAAGATACAGTCAGAAAATAATTCTATGATTAATACACCAGCAACATTTAGTATATATATTGCTGGCTTAGTTTTTAAGTGGATTTTAGCCCGAGGAGGCCTTGAATTTATGGAGGAGGAGAATGTTAAGAAGGCGAGTAAACTCTATGACTTTATCGACTCCAGTAATTTCTATTACAATAGTATTGATATTAGTAATAGGTCTAGAATGAATGTACCTTTTAGAATTACTAATGATGATTTGACAGGTCAATTTGTGAGTGAGGCTGAGGAAAATGGTCTTTATGGTTTAAAGGGTCATAGGATGGTTGGTGGTTTGAGGGCATCTATTTATAATGCTATGAATATAGACGGTGTAATTGCGCTTATTGATTTTATGCGCAGATTTGAAAAAAATAATAAATAATGAAAAAAAAATTAAATAAACTAAGAATTGAGATTGATAACATTGATAAGAAATTATTAGGATTATTATCTAAAAGGGCTAGCCTAGCTAAAGATGTTGGGCAAACTAAAGATGATGGAGTGATTTATCGCCCCGAAAGAGAAGCACAAATATTATCTGCTTTATCAGAATTAAATGAGGGCCCATTATCTAAAGAGGGTGTTATTGATATCTTTAAATCTATTATTTCAAATTGTAGAGCCCTTGAAAAGAAAATTTGTGTTTCATTTTTAGGCCCTCTAGGAACATTTAGCGAAGAGGCTACTATCGGTCAATTTGGAAGAAATATTGATTTAAGTCCTACAGATAGTATTGATGAGGTTTTTAACTCAGTACAATCTGATATTTCAAATTATGGAGTTGTGCCTGTTGAAAACTCAACTGAGGGTGCAATTAGTAGGACCTTGGATTTATTAATGACTAAGGACCTTAAAATTTGTGGCGAAATAATATTGCCTGTACACCATTGCTTGCTCTCTAGAAATAAATCTACTAACAAGATAAAAACACTTTATGCTCACGGCCAATCATTAGCTCAGTGCCATGATTGGATTATGATTAATTTACCTAACGTTAATAAAGTACCTGTAATGAGTAATGCGGAAGGTGCGCGACTTTCTTCAAAAGACAAAGACTCGGCATCAATTGCTAGCAACAAGGCAGCAGACTTATATAACTTAAACATATTATTTAAAAATATTGAAGATGAAATTAATAATACGACTCGTTTTTTGGTTTTGTCGAAGCATGATGTCAAACCAAGTGGTAAGGATAAAACTTCAATTGTAATTGCAAC
>MDTF01017292.1_pt1 | contig 11718 bp, 11 predicted proteins | sample 811191 | NCBI WGS metagenome assembly MDTF01 (sample SAMN05326649, study PRJNA326480) | marine metagenome | isolation source: seawater | place: Southern Ocean | collected 2011
ATATGCCCCTCGAGATTTTGTAACTTTTGAATATGTAATGCTTAAAGGGGTAAATGATTCTATTGCCCAAGCAAAAGAATTAATTGATTTGGTAAAAGACGTACCTTGCAAATTTAATCTCATTCCTTTTAATTCTTTTCCAAATAGTGGCTATAAATGTTCTGATAGAAGCACAATGATTAGATTTAAAGAGGTTTTAGCTGATGAGGGTATTATAACAACTATAAGAAAAACTAGAGGTGATGATATTGATGCTGCATGCGGCCAACTAGCTGGGCAGGTCCAAGATAAAACAAAAAGAACTCAAAAAATATCTTTTATAAACAATAATTAATAGAAATGAAAATAAACAAAAATAGATTGCAAGTGATGGTTGGTGGAGTAGCTATTGGAGGAGGAGCTCCAACAGTTATTCAGTCAATGACGAATACAGATACAGCCAACCGCAAGTTGACCGTCATTCAAGTTAATGAATTATGGAAAGCGGGTTCCGAGTTAGTTAGGATTACAGTTAACAATGAAGAAGCTGCTAAAGAAGTTTATGGCATAAAACAAGATCTTCTTAATATGGGCTGTAATGTGCCATTAATTGGAGATTTTCATTATAACGGCCACAAACTCTTGGAAAAGTTTTCAGAATGCGCATCTGCTTTAGATAAGTATAGAATTAATCCTGGTAATGTTGGTAAGGGTATTAAGAGGGATGATCAATTTGCCACGATGATTAAGATAGCAATTGACCATGATAAACCTATAAGAATCGGTGTTAATTGGGGAAGTTTGGACCAAGAAATGCTTAAAGTGCTGATGGACAATAATGCCCTTTCCGATCAACCTCTTTCAGCAAAGACGGTTATGAAAGAGGCACTTATCCGCTCCGTTCTAGATAGTGCTAGTCAGGCTGAAAATTTAGGATTACCGAAAAATAAAATAATTGTTTCTTGTAAGGTAAGTGACGTCCAAGATTTAATTGAGGTTTATACAAACCTTTCAAAAAGATGCAACTATCCTCTGCATCTTGGCTTAACTGAGGCAGGAATAGGTTCAAAAGGAATTGTTGCTTCAGCCGCTTCAATGGGGCACCTTCTGCAAAATAAAATTGGCGATACCATACGTATATCCATAACTCCTGAACCAAATGAATCTAGAGTAAAGGAAGTGATTGTTGCTCAAGAATTACTTCAAACTATGGGAATTCGTGCATTTTCACCAATTGTTATAGCTTGTCCCGGATGTGGAAGAACTACCTCAACCTTTTTTCAAAAGCTAGCTGGAGATATTCAGCTGTATTTAAGAGAGAGTATGCCTGTATGGAGCGATAAATATCAGGGAGTGGAGGAAATGACTGTTGCAGTAATGGGTTGTGTTGTAAATGGGCCTGGGGAATCGAAAATGGCAAACTTAGGAATAAGCCTTCCTGGAACAGGCGAGGTACCAGTTGCACCAGTCTTTGTAGATGGGAAAAAAACAGTTACTTTAAAAGGTGATAATATCGGAGTTGAGTTTATAGATATTATTAATGGTTACGTTGAAAAAAATTACTCGGATAAATAAAAAAAATTAAAAATGGCTACAAAATTTCAAACATTAAAAGGTTTTTATGATGTTTTGCCAGAGAGGCAAAGATTATGGCGCTATTTTGAAGAGAAAGTATTGTATATCTTAGATCAATACCATTATCAAGAAATAGGCCTCCCTTTAGTTGAGCCAACCGGGTTATTTGTTGAAAGTGTTGGAACTCATACTGATATTGTAGAAAAAGAAATGTATAGCTGGGAAGATTATTTAAATAAAGATAAGTTAACCTTGAGGCCTGAAGGGACAGCAGGGTGTGTGAGGGCTGTTGTTGAAAATAGCCTTACTTATAATGGCCCTGTGAAGTTATTTTATCGTGGAGCCATGTTTAGGCATGAGAATGTTCAAAAAGGAAGGCAAAGACAATTTCATCAGGTGGGAGTGGAGGCATTTGGTTTTGAAAAACCAGAGTCTGATGCAGAGCAAATTTTATTATTAGCAAGGTTATGGAATTCGTTAGGACTTAAAAATATAACTCTGGAATTAAATTCAATTGGAGACCCAAATGATAGAGTTGTTTATAGGAAAAATTTAATTGCGTATTTTGAGGAAAATAAAGAGACCTTGGATGATGATGCATTACGTCGTTTATATGAAAACCCTTTGCGAATTTTGGATAGCAAAAATAAAGAGATGCAACCTATGTTAAATTCTGCGCCCAAACTAATAGATTTTTTATCAAATGAAGCAAAAAAGCATTTCCAGGAGCTTTGCTCTATTCTTAAAAAGCATGATTTAGAATTTAAAATCAATACAAGGCTTGTAAGGGGTTTAGATTACTATAACCGTACTGTTTTTGAATGGGTGTCGAGTGACTTAGGGAGTCAAGGTACTATTGCAGGTGGGGGCCGATATGATTATTTGGTTGAAAGGGTAGGTGGTAAACCAACTTCGGCATGTGGGTTTGCAATTGGTATAGAAAGAATAATTCTTTTACTTGAGGATCTAAATAAAGATAACAATAAAATATTACCTGATGTTTATATTGTAAATCTTGGCGATATTGCAAGACCATTTGCTTTTGATATTGCTGAAAAATTAAGAAATGATGAGGTAAAAGTAAGTTTAAATATGGAAGGATCTAGTTTTAAATCTCAAATGAAGAAGGCTGATAAAAGTGGTGCAAAAGTTGCTTTAATAATTGGGGATCAAGAAGTTGAGAGTAAAATAATTCAGGTAAAACTTATTCGTGATAATGGAATCCAAGTCCCTATAAATGAAAAAAATCTATCACTATATATCAAAGAAAAAATAAATTTTGAAAAATAATATATTAAAAATTAGTAACTTAAAAGTTTTTCCTAATAATAATTCTAGATTAAAATTAGTGAAAAATATTTCTTTGAGTGTAAATAAGGGCAAGACTACATGTATTGTTGGTGAGTCTGGAAGCGGTAAAAGTTTAACAGCTTTATCAATTATGCAACTTCTCTCAAGTCAGTTGTCTATGTCCGGTACTATAGTTTTTGAAGGTATTAATTTGCTAAATCTAACTAAAGAAGAAATACGAAAGAGGAGAGGTAAAGATATTGCAATGATCTTTCAAGAACCTATGACCTCTCTTAACCCAGTTCTTACAATTGGATACCAAATTCAAGAAGCAATTGAGGTTCATGAAAACTTATCTAAAGTTGAATTAAATAACCGTGTTGAAGAGCTGCTTGATATCGTAGGCATTCCAACAGAGCGAGTAAATAGTTATCCAGATGAATTATCAGGCGGGCAAAGACAAAGAGTTATGATTGCTATGGCGATATCTTGTTCACCAAAACTATTAATTGCTGATGAGCCAACCACTGCACTCGATGTTACTGTCCAGGCTCAAATTTTAAATCTTTTAAACGATCTGAAATTAAAATTTCAAATGACTATGCTTTTTATAACGCATGATTTTGGAGTGGTTTCAGATATTGCTGATGATGTCGCTGTGATGTATCAGGGAGAAATTGTTGAGCAAGGAAGTGTTTCAAGAATATTGAAAAATCCAAAACATCCTTATACTTGTGCTTTACTTGATTGCGTTCCAGATGCTCAAGGAAAAAAGATTTTAAAGCCAATAGATTATTCCCTTTTAAAAAAAGCAATGGGTTAACTCTGTTATGGAAATCTTACTAAAAGCGAAAAACTTATCAAAAGAATACATTAAAACACAAGGTTTTTTCTCAAGAACACGAACATCAATTAAGGCTTTGGATAATGTATCAGTAAGTATAAAAAAAGGGATTACTCTTGCTGTAGTCGGTGAGTCTGGAAGTGGAAAGTCCACTCTTGCTAAAAGTCTAATTCGTTTAATTGATATTGATAAAGGCTCAATCACTTTTAAAAATAAGAATATGCGGACAATTAATGGAGACGATCTAAAGAGTGTCAGAAAGAATATACAAATGATATTTCAAGATCCGTATGCTTCTCTAAACCCGAGAATGAAAATATTAAGAATTATGGAGGAACCCCTTAAGATTCATGGTCTTGGAGACAGCTTAAGTCAATATTCTAGAATATTAAATATGATAAAAAAAGTAGGTCTTGCTGAGAATGATCTTTCGAAATACCCTCATCAATTTTCAGGTGGGCAAAGACAAAGAATTGGGATCGCTCGCGCACTTATTTTGGAGCCTGAGTTAGTTATATGCGATGAACCTGTCTCTGCGCTTGATGTTTCAGTTCAAGCTCAAATTATTCAACTTCTCAAATCTTTGCAAAAAGAGTTTGGTTTGACTTACCTTTTCATAACGCATGACTTAAGGATAGTGCGTCATATTGCAAATGAGGTTATTGTAATGAAGGATGGAAAACTTATTGAGCAAGGAAAAGCTGATATAATTTTTCGAAATCCAAAAAATAAATATACAAAAGAGTTATTAGCATCAATCCCGGGAAACTTATCAAAAAGGAAATAAAATGGCTTTAGATACTGAAGAAGAGCAGGTTGAAAAAATGCAAAAGTTTTGGGAGGACTACAAGCGTTCGATTATAGCTGTTATTGTAATTCTTTTAGGTGCATATGGTGCATTCAATTTTTACACAAATCAAAGTATAAAAAATCTTGAGATAGCTTCACAGCTGTATCAAGAGATATTAATTGAGAAAATTACAGCAATAGAGTCAATTACAGAGAAAGTAACTTTATTAAAAAAGACGTCAAGTAATACACCCTATGCTTCAAGATCTGCTATTTACCTTTCTAAACTATATTCACAAGATAATAAAAAAGAATCTGCTATTAAAGAATTAATTTGGGCTCGAGATAATGCAACTGAAGAATCAATTCAGTCATTAGCAGATTATCTTTTAGCGAATTTATATTTTGTAGCTGGTGATTTAGATGAGGCACTTATGGCAGTAAAAAAAATAAATACAATTGGCTTCCAAGTCCTTGCGAAAGATATGATGGGGGATATTTATTTGCAGCAAGGAGATAGCGAGAAAGCAAAGAAATCATATCTTAATAGTCTAGAGCTATATAAAGGACAAGGAGATGTTCGCAAAGTATTGCAAAATAAAATAGATTCTATTGGTCAATGAAGTTTGCTTTACTAATTGTTTTTTTTCTAAGCGGGTGTTTTTTTGGTCCAGTCCAAGAGCTTCACGACCAAATCGAAGATACATATTTTCATGATAATTTTTTAGATACACCTACACCTTTAAAAAATTTAAAAAATAGCGTTGAACTTGAAGTAATTTGGCAAGAAAATATCGGTGAACATGATGGAAGTAATTTAGATATATTCTATAGCAATGACTTTGTATATGCTGCTTCGTCTAGTGGAACCATAAAAAAATTAAATATTAAGACCGGGGACCAGTCATGGGAAAAAAATCTTGATATTAAGATAACATCTGGGGTTACTGGCAACGATGAGAATTTAATTTTTTCAACATCTGATGGATTTTTATGGTGCATGGACCATAATGGGGAGTTGCTTTGGAAAACTTTATTAGATGGTGAGGTTAACTCATTACCAATTATTTATGATTCTAAGATTGTTGTAAAACTTAATAGCTATAAAATTGTACAATTTAATATTATTGATGGCTCTATTTTATGGAAATACCAAGCAGCTATTCCACCTTTAACATTTAAGTCAGAAGGAAAATTAGTTCAATCAAATAAAGTTATTTATCTTGGCCTACCAGGTGGAAAAATGATTGCAATTGATAGCCCAACCGGAGGTTTAGTCTGGGAATCAAATATTTCGCGTGCCAAAGGGACAACAGATATTGAAAGAGCTAATGATATAACTAGCCATCCAGTTATCGATGGGTCTGTAATTTATGGGGTTACCACAAACGGCGATATTTCATCTTTAGACCGAAGAAATGGTAAAACTATTTGGACTCGACCTATATCAAGTTTTTACGGTATGGCTTTTGATGGGTTGAATTTATTTGTTACACACGATACTGGCTCTATCTATTCTATAGATAAAGATGATGGTGAAATTAAATGGCGTCAAGCTGATCTGAAATTTAGGAAAATTAGAGCTGGGATCATAGCCCATGATTTTATTGTGTTTGGAGACTACGATGGCTATGTTCATTTTGTAGGTATCGATGATGGGAAGATTTTAGGAAGGATAAAATTAGAAGATTCTCAAATATTAAATAATATAATTAAAATAGACGAATCATTGCTTTTATTAATGAGTGCGGAAGGGGACATTACTTGTTTAAAAGTGGGTACAGAAGTGATTAATAATCAACTTCTAGAGAATGATGATAAAGAAGAAAGTACTAATGATGAAGGGGTGGAAAGGAATCCAAATAATTCACAAAAACATCGAATTTTTGATAATGATAAAGAAGAGTTATTTGAAGAAGATCTTGATGAGGAAGAAAAGAAGTCTATTAGAAATAAAAAACATAGAGTATTTGATAAAAATAAAAAAGAGAAAGGTTTTTTAGATTGGCTTTTCTAAATTTAGGATTAGATAAGAGATGAAAACTATTGTTCTTGTTGGGCGACCTAATGTAGGTAAATCCAGTTTATATAACCGTTTAACTAAAACTCGTGATGCTATCGTTGCAGATATGCCAGGTCTTACTAGAGATAGACATTACGGAAAGTTAGTTATAGGCGAACATGAGTACATACTTGTAGATACAGGAGGCTTTGAACCAGATAAAAAAAATGGCATCCAAAAAGAAATGGCTACGCAGACTAAGCTAGCAATTGATGAAAGCGATATCGTTTTATTAATTGTTGATGCTAGAGCTGGCCTACATTCTATCGATCAACATATTGCTGAAATTATTAGAAAGAATGACAAGCAGAAGATGTTGCTTGTAAATAAAGCTGAAGGGATGCTTGATGATAGCGCTTTGGCAGAGTTCTATAAGCTTGGTTTTAGTAATATGCATAAAATTTCATCAGCACATGGTGATGGTATTTCTGGACTTAGAGATTTTTTATTGGAGCAAGATGGTAAGCCAGAAGTCCATCAAGATATTAATAATAGACATCCAAAAATTGCTATTGTTGGGAGACCAAATGTTGGAAAATCTACTTTAATTAATTCTTTATTAGGCGAAGATCGTTTTATTGCTTTTGACAAGCCAGGAACAACAAGGGATGCAGTTTCTGTAGACTTTAATTGGGGTAAGGATAAATTTATTTTAACCGATACCGCAGGCATAAGAAAAAAAGGTAAGGTTTTTGAATCTGTAGAAAAATTCTCAGTAATTAAGACTTTGAATGCGATAAATTTTGCAAATGTGGCAGTGCTTGTTGTTGACGCAAAAGACGGCATATCAGCCCAAGATATGCATATCCTTGGCTTTATTCTGGAGAGTGGTAAATCATTAGTTATTGCTTTAAATAAGTGGGATTCTGTATCAGAATACGAGCGTGAAAAATTAAAGAGTGATATTGATAAAAAATTACCGTTTGTTAGATTTGCAGAAAAAGTGTTTATATCAGCTTTAAACCAAGATGGTTTTCCTCTTCTAATGAAGTCAATCATAAAAGCCCATAAAGCTGCGCAAACTAAATTTACCACGCCTCAACTCAATTCTGTTTTATCAAATGCTCTAATAAGCCACACTCCAAGTATAGTAAAAGGGATTCGACCTAAATTGAAATATGCACACCAGGGTGGGATGAACCCCCCAACCGTTATCATCCACGGTAATCATTTAGACGGAGTAAAACAAGATTACATTAGATTTTTAGAGGCATTTTATCGCAAAGCTTTTGATTTAACTGGCACCCCTCTGAGAATCCAGCTTAAAAACTCAACCAATCCTTTTGATGAAAAATCAAAGGCTGGCAATAAAAAAACTGGTCTTGTTTCAAGAAGAAGAGCTGAAACAGCTTTTCGTGAAAAAATGAAAAAGAAAAAACAAGTTATTTAACGCAAAAGACTATCCCAAAATCTCCACCACTCTCTCTTTTTAGTCATTAAATCTATGTCATTAAAGCGACTATTAGGATAATTTTCCTCTAAAACTCTTTCCGTATCTTTTCTTAAATCCTCAATACCTAGATGCTCGTAACAGCTAACCATAATAACTAGAGCTTCTTCTTGGTGGATTGATTGATTATAATTTTCGATTACAAATTTAGCTCTATTCAATGCTGCAATATATGCCATCCTCCTCATATAAAATCGAGCTACATGTAATTCATATTCAGAAATCTTATTCATTAAATATGTCATACGATCAACTGCATCAACAAAATATTTACTATTAGGAAATTTTATAGTCATTTCTTTAAAGGCATTAAAGCTTTGGGATAATACGTTAACATCTCGGTCACTAATATCTTGCATAGATAATTTCTTAAAAAAACCTTTTTCTTTAAATAAAATTATTCCCCTAAGGTAGTATGCGTAATCCATAACTGGATGGTTTGGATGAGCACGTATGAATTTATTGATCATAGCTAATGCTTGATCTGTTCTGTAAAATTCTTTATAAGCAAAAGCTAGGTTAAGTTTAAATTGAGGTGCTAATTTTGAATTAGGAAATCTTTTTTCACCCGCTTCAAGGTAAGTTATTGTTTTTTGCCAGTCATTACTATTAGCATAAAATTCAGCCTCATTTATAATCCAAGCATCAGAGCGACCTTCTGTTTCATCAAAATCTTCAGGATCACCAAAAATAAAGCATCCACTAAGTATTACTGATAAGATTAAAGGAAATAATAATTTCATATGACTTCAGATTTTTAATAACGAGTAAATTATACATTATGGTGGCAAACAAAAAAAAATTTATAATCCCCAATACCTGTGTTGGTAAAAGGGCAGATTTAGTAATTCATGAACTAATGCCTGAATATTCTAGAGCAAGAATCCAATCATGGATTAAAAAAAGTTTTATTACAATTGATTCAGATAGTTTTTCACCAAAAAGAAAGGTTATTGGGGGTGAGCTCGTAGATATTGATATTCAACCGGAGGAACAAGCTAATCAATTTGAGCCTGAAGATTTGAGTTTAGATATTATTTATGAGGATGATGATATTTTTGTAATTAATAAGCCAGCTAATATAGTTGTTCATCCAGCAGCGGGAAATTGGTCAGGCACTCTTTTAAATGGAATTCTTTTTCATTATCCAAATAATGCTTCACTTCCTAGAGCTGGAATTGTCCATAGGCTAGACAAGAATACAACAGGCTTAATGGTGGTTGCTAAGAATGAGATAGCCCAATTAGATTTAGTAAAGCAACTCCAAAGTAAATCTGTTTATAGGGAATATAGAGCGATAGTATGGGGCCAAGTGATGACTAAAAATGGAATTATTAATAAACCAATTGGAAGGCATCCGAGTGTTAGAGTGAAAATGGCTGTAAATAGAATCAATGGAAAAGATGCAATTACACATTATGAGGTCTTAGAAAGGTTTAGCATTCATACTTATTTAAAATGTATGCTTAAAACTGGAAGAACTCATCAAATTAGAGTTCATATGCAGGATAATAAGTCACCTATCGTTGGCGACCCAACATATGGACTAAAAAAGATTATTCCCACAAAATCTATGACAGAAAATTTTAAAACTACAACTCTTAAATTTGAACGACAAGCTCTTCACGCAAAAGTATTAGGTCTTATTCACCCAAAAAGTAAAAAATTACTTAAATGGGAAGTTGACTTACCTTCTGATATGAAAAATTTATTAGAATTAATTAGGCAAGAATCGAAAAAAGATTTTCATGAGGAAGGCTTTGAAATTGATAATACTTTTTATGTGAGAAATAACCAAATTCCTGATGAGAATGATGATCTAGATTTTGATGATGAATGAATATTTTATAATGCCAAAATGGCCAGCCCCTAAAAATATAAAAGCGATTCAAACTACTCGCAAAGGTGGATCAAGTTTGGGTAATTATTCTAGTTTCAATTTAAGTAATAATGTAGGGGATGCTGAACATTATGTAAATATTAATCATAATAAATTATTAGACTTCTTACCATCAAATCCATTGTGGCTAAATCAAATACATTCAAATAAGGTTGAAAGACTTCCCTCAAAAAATAATTTAGATTGTGATGCTAGCTTTACTTTTAATAAAGAGATTGTTTGTGCTGTAAGAACTGCCGATTGCCTACCAATATTTTTAACCAATGTTGAGGGTGGCTTTGTTGCTTTGATTCATGCTGGTTGGAAGGGTCTACTGCATGGGGTGATTGAAAATACTATAAATAAAATAAATTCAAAATCTGAAATAATTGTTTGGCTAGGCCCTTGCATCAATCAAGAATCATTTGAAGTGGGTAAGGATCTTTATAAGTTGTTTATTAATCAAGATACGAACACGAAAGCAGCATTTAAATTACTTGGCGGTAAATATTTTTTAGACCTTGCTTTGGCAGCTAGGTTAAAACTTAATTATAATAATATTCACAATATTTCTGGAGTTGGCATTACTGAAGATTTTTGTACTTTTAGAGACGAAGAAAATTTTTTTTCATATCGTCGCGATGGAGAAACTGGAAGAATGGCCTCATTATTATGGATTGCGAGTTAGCTATATCTTCTTTACCGCTAACAACCTATAATGTCATTCCTTTTTAGTCTGGAACTTCTATGACGCTTTTTTGGATTATTGCTACCTGTATTATTTTTGGTTTTGCGAGCTTTATTCTTGCAATTATTTTTGCGAATAAAGTTAGCGCTGAATTGACTTCACATATGGTTAGTCTTGCAATTGGAACTCTTTTGGGAGCAGTATTTTTAGAAATACTACCTCATGCATTGGAGTTATCCGATAATTATCACAATTTGATGTTTGCAGTTTTGATTGGAATACTTTCATTTTTTATTCTAGAAAAGTTATTAATTTGGAGGCATTGTCATGGAAACCATTGCGAAGCTCATTCAGTCCAAGATCAGGTAAGTAAAAATAAAAAAGGTAGCTTAATTCTTGTTGGTAATTTATTTCATAACTTTGTTGATGGAATATTAATCGCAAGTGCTTTTTTAGTTAACATAAATTTGGGCTTGGTTGCTGCGCTTGCAATTCTTGCTCATGAAATTCCTCAAGAAATGGGTAATGTCTCTATACTTCTTCATTCTGGCTATAAAAAAATACAAGCAGTTTACTTTAATTTAATTTCTAGTTTAGCTACTCTAAGTGGTGCTGTATTAGCTTATTTTGTTTTAGATGTTTTTCAACAATTTATACCCTACATTTTAGCTATTGCAGCATCAAGTATGCTTTATATATCTGTTTCTGATTTAATGCCCGGGCTTCATAAAAAAACAGAACTCTCTGACTCCTTTCTCCAGGTGAGCCTTATTTCTGTTGGAGTCTTTATAATTTTTATCATTCATTCATACCTCCATTAGTTATGGCTCAAATAATTTCAACTAATCAACCCAAAATAGGTTTTATTTCTCTTGGTTGTCCAAAGGCAGGTTCTGATACTGAGAAGGTTCTGAGTCAAGTTAGATCTGAAGGTTATGATATTGCCAATAATTATAAAGATGCAGGACTTGTTATAGTTAATACGTGTGGCTTTATTGATAGCGCTATAGATGAATCATTAGATGCGATTGATGAAGCTCTCAAAGAAAATGGCAATGTAATTGTCATGGGTTGCTTAGGCGAAAAAAAACATATTATTGAGGCACGCTTTAATAATCTGATAGCAATAACAGGTTCGGAAGCATTTTCTGAGGTAATGGAT
>MDTF01018070.1_pt1 | contig 11716 bp, 10 predicted proteins | sample 811191 | NCBI WGS metagenome assembly MDTF01 (sample SAMN05326649, study PRJNA326480) | marine metagenome | isolation source: seawater | place: Southern Ocean | collected 2011
ATCTTCAACTTGTGATTTGAGCATTGGACATGCTCCAGCAAAAGCCATAGAAGGTAAAAGTAAAATTATAAAAGCGAAAGAGAGTATTTTTTTCATGTGATCCTTTGTTAGTTTATTAAGTGAAAATGCACTTTACAATAAAAGTATTTCAATTAAATGAAGATTTGAAGTTGATTAGATAAAGATTAGATGAAGACCTTAATTCCTTTTTATTTCATCACCAACTTCTTACTAAGTAAGGATGTTTTATTATAGGAAATGAATGGAGGAGGAACAGGGATTCAAACTCTGTATTAACCCTTGCTGGTTTTCTAAACCAGTGTATTTGACCACTCTTCCATCTGTATGTAATGTTACCTTATTAACTAATCTTATGGCTCAAGAACATATGTGCTATATTTTTTCTTCCACTTTGGCAAGAGTGTAATTTGGAGCATATCCCTATGTTTAGATGGTATTGAAGCTCTATGCATACAGCGAGATGTGTCTATTATCAAGTAATCACCCTTGACTCCTGTTAAGATGGTTTGCTCAGGAATTTGTTCAACATTGACAAAACTTTTAAAGCTCCATCTTTCTCTAAGATTTTTCCAATGCAGTTTGACTGCATCCAAATCCATATAATAAAATGGTCCATCAGTATCTGTAACTTTGTCCATAAGGACAAAAATTTTTAATAATTTATTTCCGTCAAAAGAATCTTGATGCCAAACATTTGAATATATATCATATCCTGCAAATTCTTGAGGAAAGTTGAAGTTTCTGAAGATAATAGGTTGTTCATAGCAAAAACCTTTGCCCAAATAATTTTCTATATCGTTTAAATTTTTAGAAATGATTAATTTTAAGATCTCAGGCGTTCTTTCTAATTCATAGGCTGATGATAGTGAGACTTCTTGATAAATTGAGCGTGCCCCAAGTTTTGATTCATCGACTTCTGGCATACCTTTAGTTTCACTTCCAGTGAGAATTGGCGGGTTGTTGGATAATCTGAAAATTAAACTATAAATAGAGTCTCTTAAATTCAGACTAAATCTGGCTTGTGAGTATAAAAAAGCTTTAGATAGGGTCACATCTAATGACAAGACGATAAATTTTATTTTATTAATCATAGGTTCGTGTGCTTGAAAATAAACTAAATTTCATTATAGTTAAGTTAGAAGTTAGCCCTAAAGTATTTTGTTAAATTGTCCAGATTTAAAAAGCAATTATTATTGTTCGATGTTACATCTTTGTTGATTATCTTATTATCTTATTAGCTTTATTCGCTATAAGAAGTATTTTTGGGTCTATTTAAACAAAATGAATCAGGGCTTTTAACAATATTTATTTTTGTCCTTCCTTTTGTATACGTTCCTATATTAATAAAATTTGTACTATAAAAGACTGTAATAAGTTATATCGATCTTAAAGTGATCACGGCTTAAGATAAGTCACTAATTTGTGAAGCTTTTTTAAGGATAAAAAACTGTTTAAGGTAATCAATAGTAATCCTCTACTTCTTACAACCAATATTAAGGTAATCAACTTCAGGCAATGAAGATATTTCATTGTTGGGCAAATAAGATAAGCCCTGATTATTATCAACTATATTTTTTATATATTCATAATTTAAGTGCTTTTGAACCTTGGCATCATTTTTAGAAATTTTTAGCAAAATTCTTGCATTAGTAACTATTCCAGGATGTATACCATCAATAAATTCACAAGAGGATGAGTTTATTTTTTCTGAATCTGTGAAATCGTAAAAAGGAAGATTATTTTTAATAAATTCATTCTTGAGTTCTTCAATAAATTTAATTTTCTTGCTATTATTAAGTACAGTGTTTATTTCTGGAGCAAAGGGAGGAAGGAAGATTACAACTTTAATACCAGATAATCTTAGTTTTTCAACTAATACCAGAAAATTATTGTAATGCTTAGAATTTATTCCCTTTGAAAAATTATATCTAGTACCCATATTAACCTCTTTAGTTGTGGCAATAAAGTTAATATCTTTTGTGGGAAACTCTCCCGTAATAGTTCTTGAAGAAAAGTGTTGTCCATCAGATCTAAATCCATCAGCATATATACCTTGGAGTCCAATATTGTTGTTTCCATGAAAAATTTGATTATAAATATCTAATAATGCAATTTTTCCAGAGAAAATCCATTTAATAGTTTCCATAATATTACTAATATCAATACTATAAGGCTCGTCAATATTATTTAATAGGGTTTCTTTGATTACAAGTGGTCTTGGAGTAAGCCAGTTTTCATTAAACCACCAGAAGTCAATACCAAAAAAAACTATCTCAGGATTTTGATTAATTATATGATCTGAAATTTCAAAACCTTCATTAATGCTTGACATCGTGTTACCAAGATTATAAAAATCTTTGTTAAACATTTCTTTAGAAAATTGTAAAACTCTTGATGAGCCAAGAGTAATGATTTTTGGATTTACTTCTGACAGCATTTGCATCTTATATTCAATTGTATTATTTCTAAATGCAACTCCATATATAGAATTACTTTTACCCGATAATTGTTTATCAGCAACTAAAGCGATAGATTGGAATTCTCCAGTTGAAAATAAAAATAATGGTATTGGTGACAAAAAAACTAAAATTATTGCAGTATTTTTTATAAAATTTAAGAGGTATTTAGTTTCCATAAATTTTAAAATTGAAAATAAAGAAATTCACTATTTTTTGAAATATTTAATATAGTGAATGAAAAAATTACTGCAAATAATAAGGAAAACAAATATGAAGGCTTCCAATTTAGAAGCTTAAACCTTAATTTAACTTCATCAAGTTCATTAGCAAATTTCTCTGGCAGATTTTTTGACATAAATTGATAGGTATTTGGCATTATAAATGCAATCAAACCAACTATGAAAATTAGACCTATTTGAGTAATTCCTCCAAAGAATCCAGGAACGCCAAATTTAAAGCCATTTTCTTCTAAAAAGTTACCAAGCCCTAAAATTTTATTTAGTATTGCAAGATATGATTCAGGCAATAAATAACCATTGATACCAAGCATACCCCTATAAAGATTAATTGCAGAATCTAAATTATTTGCCCTAAATAGAACCCATGCAAATACAACACAGATAAAGGTGATTAACCATCCAAATGATTTTGATAGTATTGAGTTTTTAATTAATTTAAAGTCAAGAAAATTTAATTTAAATTTAATCCAGATATGAAATATTACTATATAGAAACCGTGTAGAAAGCCAAATAAGATAAAATTCCATCCTGCGCCATGCCAGAGACCAATCCAAAAAAATGAAAAAAGAATTGGAAATATTATCGTAAGGGTAAAAATACGCAAATTTCCATACCCTCTATTTAGTGCAAAACGAGTTAAAGTTAGACTTACTGGATCCCATAAATAGTTCCTGATTAGTCGAGACAAAGTTATATGCCACCTTTTCCAAAAGTCAGAAATATTTGTAGCTTTATAGGGAGAGTTAAAATTAAGAGGCAGCATTATTCCAAACATTATTGCAATACCTATAGCCATATCTGAATAACCAGAAAAATCAAAATATAGTTGAAAGGTGTAAGCTAAGGCACCAGTCCATGCTTCAAAGAAAGTCAGTAAAATTCCAGCTTCTGCAGCATTGAATACAGGAGTTGAATAAACAGAAATTCCATCTGCAATAATAACTTTCTTAAAAAGTCCAATAATAAATATAGTAAGTCCTATTGCAAGATTTTTAGATTGAATTTTGTAAATAGTATCCTTTAAAAACTGAGGCATCATTTCTTTATGATGAACAATTGGTCCAGCTATAAGTTGAGGGAAGAAGGTTACAAAGAGGCAGTAATGTAAAAAACTATATTCTTTAGTTTCTTGGTAATAAGCATCAACTAAATATGTTATTTGTTGAAATGTAAAAAAGGATATTCCTAGTGGAAGGATAATTTCATTTAATATTATATTTGTTTCAGCTAAAAAATTTAAATTATCAATAAAAAAATTAGCGTATTTAAAATAACCTAGAACTGACAGATTAATGATAATTCCAATTATTAATGCTGCTTTATGAGTCAAATTACTCTTAGAATTGCGACTAAGAAATACCCCAATAGTAAAGTTGAATATTATAGAGAATAGTAATAGAACAAGATAAGCAGGATTCCACCACCCATAGAAAAATAAGGAGGCACCAACTAGCCAAGCTATAGCTAAATTAGCTTTACTATATTTTCCAATAAAATGAAAGCCAAATAAGGTAAGTGGGAGAAATAAAAATAAAAATATATAAGAGTTAAATAACATAGTTTCTTACAAAACTCTTAGGCTGTTTTATTTGAAATCCAATCACACAAAGCACCTACATTTTTCCATGATTGAATATCCTTAAGGGTAATTCGAACTTGAAAATGATTTTCTATGGCAACTACAAGGTGCATATTATTTAACGAGTCCCACTTATCAATATCTTTGGAGCTGGTTGTTTTGTCCAAAAAGATACTTTCATCTTTAAAAACTTCAATAAATATTTTGTTAATAATTTTTAAATTTTTTTCATTCATCTAATAATATTTTTTAATAATTTCCAATAATTTAAATTTCAGTATAATTGATTTTAAAGTATCCTCACTGGCTCGAATAGAATATTTTTTTTTAATAATTAATTCATAATTTTTATTTCAGTACAACTGATTTTAAAGTATCCTCATTGGTTCGAATGGAATATTTTTTTAATAATTAATTCATAATTTGGCTTAAATAATAATGAGGCCTTAATTTATATAATTCTTTATCAGTCTATTCCTCGAAATTTAAGAAAATACCTTATTAATAAATGCTTTCATGAATTCAATACTTTCTAGTGTTTTAAAAAAATCAATACTCATAAGAGAAACTGAAAAAACTCTTTTAGGCCTATTTGCACAAGGAAGATTAAATGGTACTGTTCATACCTGTATTGGGCAAGAATATGTTGGCGCTTTACTTCCAGAAATCTTGATTAAAGGTGATGTAGTTTTCAGTAATCATCGATGCCATGGACACTATATTGGCAGAACTGATGATGTAGAGGGACTATTATTAGAAGTAATGGGCTCAAGTCAAGGAGCAGTTGCTGGTGTTGGAGGTAGTCAACACCTTTATCATACCGATGGTTTTTATAGCAATGGAATTTTGGCTGGGATGGCGCCTGTTGCTTCTGGTTACGCACAAACTTTGAAGGGTAGTGATAATATTGTTTGTTTCTTCTTGGGTGATGGTGCAACTGGAGAAGGGGTTTTTTATGAGTCTTTAAATCTAATTTCAAAGTTTAATCTGCCACTAATAATTATTAATGAAAATAATAATTATTCACAAAGCACTCCAAGAGAGCAAACTTTCTTTGGTGATATGAAAATGAGAGTTCAAGGTTTTGGAATAAATTATAAAAAAGTTAATATATGGGATTTAGAAAACTTAATTAAAGAGGTTTCCTTGGCTTTCGAGGAAGTTAGATTAAACAAAAGACCAATATATATAGAAGTCGAATGTTATAGATTGATGGCTCACTCTAAAGGCGATGATGATAGAGCTACTGAAGAGATTGATAGATATCTTGCAATTGACCCAATAAATGTATTGAAAAATACTAATAATGAATTGTTCAAAATATATCAAGATGAGGCTAAAGAAAGAATAAATTTTTTCCTTGATAAACATCCAAATATAAATAATTTTCCTGCAGAAGTTGATGGAAGTATTTCAAATCAAAATAAATCAGTTTGGCTTGAGCTTAGTTCCCAAACTAATAAAAGGGTTAATGATTTAATCTATGAATCTATCAAAGAAAATATGGAAATAAATGAAAATATTTTTTTTATCGGTGAGGATATAGAGTTTCCTTATGGTGGTGCATTTAAAGTTTCAAAAGATCTAAGTGAAAAATTTAATAACAGAGTATATAACATGCCAGACAGTGAGCAAGCAATAGTTGGGTTTGGTAATGGCTTATCACTTGGAGGGAAGTTGCCAATATGTGAAATAATGTTTGGCGATTTTATGGGGCTCGTTTTTGATCAATGGTTAAACCATGCTGCTAAATTTCAAAAAATGTATGGTAATAAGTTCGATGTACCAATAATTATAAGAACGCCTATGGGTGGTAAAAGAGGATATGGACCAACTCATAGCCAAAATTTAGAAAAACATTTTCTTGGAATACCCAATACACAGGTTATCGCTATTAATCCTAGACATGCTCCAAAAGAAATTTATAATACACTTCTTCAAACTATAAACAAACCTACTCTTGTTATTGAAAATAAATTAGATTACACGAGAAAAGACATGCCTAAAAAATCTTATAGTAATTATGTTTATTATAAGAATAACCTTCCAATATACGACTTAAAATATGCATTAATTAATGAAGATCCAGATATTACAGTTGTTTGTTGGGGTGGCCTTGTTTGTGAATTAGAAGAAATAATAAATGATTTAACTGAAAAAGAAGAGATCATTGTAGAGATGATTGTTCCAACCTTGCTTTACCCCTTAAATATTAATCCAATTGAAGAAAGTGTCACTAAAACAAAAAAAATGTTAATTATTGAGGATGAAAGTGCTTTTGGTACATTGGGTTCAGAAATTATTGCACAATTGAGTCGATCTAATTATGAATTTCAAAGCATTCTTCTTAACACAGCCGATGATATTATTCCTTCATCAAAGCTTCTGGAAGAAAAGCATTATGTAACAAAGCAAAAGATTTTTAATGAAATGAAGAGATTATTTCTATTATGATTTCAAAAATAATATATGAGCAGCAAGGGGTAAGTGATGATGAAGCTGAAGTAATCAGCCTTTTAAAAAATGATTTTGAAAGTATTCTATCTGGAGATGTTATAGCTGAGATAGAAACAAGTAAAGCAATTATTGAAGTTGAAGCGAATTCTGATGGATATATAAAATATATAAGTTCATTAAATGAGATTGTAAAAGTTGGGAATATTATTGCAATAATTGGTGAAACTCTTGATGAACTAGATGAACTTCCTAGAAGCTCTATAGAAAACTCTCTAGAAGAATCTGTTGAAGAAAAGCCAAAAGAAAGAACTATTTCAGCAAAAACATTAAAGATTGCCAAATCTTTAAATATAAGTCAGGAAATACTCAAAGATCATGAAATATATACTGTTGATGAAATTAAAGCATATGCTGAAAGAAGCAGTAATGAGAAAATATTAAATATAGATAAAGGCTTCTTTGCTAAATTTAAAACTGAAAGTACTTCTAAAAATAAACTGTCAGAGATAGATAATTTAAGACTTGCCCAATCATTGACCCTGCCTTGCAACTGTAGCATTATTCTTGAAGACTTCAATATTGATACGCTTTCAAAAAAACATAACTTATATTTTGATAATATCTTTCCTGTTATGGCAGAGATATGCGCTCAAGAGCTCAAGAAATTTAACAATCTGAATGGATTTTTTCATGACAAAAAAAAATATTTATATGATGATATTAATATTGGATTTACAATTGATAACAATGAATATTTACAAGTTCCAGTAATTCATAATTCTGATAAATATAGTATTGAGGAAATTCAAAATATATATTTTGAGTTATTAAAGTCATCGCTTACAGACAAAATTTCTCTTAGTGAAATATCAAAACCAACATTTATAATTTCTGATCTTTCTGCTGTTGGAAATTGTTTTTTTCATACACCACTTCTTGCGCCATTTACTTCTTCAATTCTAGGGCTTGCAATCGATAAATTGGCCTTTAGATTAGTTTTGACCTTAACATATGATCATCAAATGTCATCAGGAAAAGAGGCACTTCTTTTTTTGGAAGCAATAAGAAGTAAATTATTAGACTAAGTTAGAATTTTTAAATTAATACATCCCATCATTTAATAATACAAGAAGGCCTTTTCTCTTTGAATAATCAATACTAGTATTAAGTTGCTTTAATGGGATATTAACTCTGCAACTTTTCTATATCCTTTGGGTGAAAGATGTCCTCCAAGACCATAGTCATCGCTCTCTTTACTTGTATCAATTACTTTTGTTGCATCAAAGAAATTAACATTTAATTTCTTAGTTTCTTCATTTAACAAATTAGAAAATTGTTCTTTATGCAAGTTTGGACGCCAAAAATCTGAACTTGGTATCCATACTATATTAAGTTCACAGTTATATTCTTCACACATCTTGTGTGCATAATTAATTGCATCACCTGCATCCCCTAGAGAAGCTCCTGCAACCTTATTAAATAGTAAACTTCTTATTGTAGGTAGAGACGCTCTAATTGAAATTGAATTTATTATTCTAAATACTAAATCTTTGTAAGAGTCACGCCCATAATTTTCCTTAAGTTCTGATAGATTATATGCATAAGTAGTAATTTCATTATATTCATTTGGCTTATTTAGAGAGACTTCATCACTAAAAAAAACATTACCTTTATCTAAAATTATATTATGGCTAGTAGAATGATCTTTACCCATATCATTAATATAGAAAATTAAATAAACTGACCTAGGATTAACTTTTGGTATAAATAAATGTGCAAGTGCTTTATAGTGGAGTGAACCGTTGCCTCCACTACCTAAATTTATTGAATTTTTTCTATTCAACTGCTCATATACGCTCGAAATAGTTTGGTTGTCTTCAACGCAGGCACCGTGTGTAAAAGAATCACCAATAAATATAGCGTCAATATTGCTATCCCATTTTTTGTCATCATTCCTTAGTCCGAACCTATCAGATTTGTATTTAACTAAGCCGAATCCTTCATTGCAATAATAAATCTTTTTATTAGTCAAGGCTCCAATAATTCCAATTTTTTTATTCTTCATTTGAGAGGATAATTCTCGTACTACATCATAATCAGCAGGAGGTATAAATTGACTATATCCGTCTTCTACAGCTTCACGAATATATTTAATATCCTCTTCATCTATACGTTTTTTTTCAAGAAGTTTAGCCTCTAAGTTGTTTAAAAGGCTACTAGCGTTAATGACCCTTTCTAAATACCAATCCCCAACTATCAATAAAGGTAATAAGAAAGAAAGCACTAAAAGAAATGCAGTAATCTTAATTAATCGATGTTTAATCCAATTCAAAAGTATCAAAATATTTTTCCTTAAGATTTTGGTTTTGCTCATCTTTAATTAATAAAAAGTTATCAACAACTAGTATATCTAGCCCAGTTCCCATAAAGCACCTAAATGCATCTGTAGGTGAGCAAACAATAGGTTCACCACGAACGTTAAATGATGTATTGATAACTATAGGGCAACCAGTTTTTTCAAAGAATTTCGAAATTACAGCATGGTAGCGAGGATTTGTTTCAACGTGAACTGTCTGAATACGTGCAGAGAAGTCAACATGCGTAATGGCTGGAATTGAAGAACGCGGCACATTGAGTTTTTCAATACCAAATAATGCCTGTTCTTTGCTATTTATTGGTAGGCGCTTTTCATCTTGAACATTAGCTACAATAAGCATGTAGGGGCTGTCTTTTTCATGCTCAAACCAGTCATTGACATGTTCGCTTAAAATACTTGGTGCGAAGGGGCGAAAACTTTCTCTATATTTTACTTTAAGGTTAAGTTGTTTTTGCATGGTTGGCGAGCGAGGATCTGCAATGATACTTCTTCCACCTAGAGCGCGAGGGCCAAACTCCATTCGTCCTTGCATCCATCCAACAGCTTTCTCATTAGCAAGAGATTTTGCAACTACTTCAAAAAGCTCATCATCTTCAAGTTTGTGGAAATTTGCACCACATTTAGTTAGTTCTGCTTCAATTTCACTTTTAACAAATTGTGGACCAAGATAAGACCCTTTCATAAGATCAAACTGCCCTGTTTTTCTATCATTATTGTGATGTAAAAACCAGGTAGCGAATGCAGCACCTAATGCTCCACCAGCATCACCAGAAGCAGGTTGTATCCAAATATCTTCAAAAATTTGTTCGCGTAATAGAGCGCCATTTGCTACACAGTTAAGTGCAACTCCTCCAGCAAGGCAAAGATTTTTTTCACCAGTTTCCTTGGCTATAGTTTTAGCAATTCGTATAACAATGTCTTCTGTGACTTTTTGAATTGATGATGCTAAGTCCATCTCTTTCTGCGTTAGCTCACTTTCTTTTAGACGAGGAGGTCCACCAAATAATTTATCAAACTTTTTATTTGTCATAGTTAGACCAGTTGCATAATCAAAGTAACTCATATCTAATTGGAAACTTCCATCATCAGATATTTTGATAAGCTTTTCTTTAATTAAATCAGCATACTTTGGCTCTCCATATGGGGCTAAACCCATTACCTTATATTCTCCTGAATTGACCTTAAAGCCTAAGTAGTAGGTGAATGCAGAATACAGCAGGCCTATTGAGTGAGGAAAGTGTATTTCTTTGATGACTTTAATTTTCCCCCCATTACCAATTGCAAGTGACGAAGTTGTCCATTCGCCTACACCATCGAGCGTAAGAATCGCTGCACGATCAAAAGGGGATGGATAAAAGGCACTAGCAGCATGAGATAGGTGGTGTTCTGAAAATAAAAGTTTATCACTCCAATCAACTCCATTACCTAGGGTCTTTTGTAATTCTTTAATAAGGGTAGATTTCTGGAATAATTTATCTTCAATCCATGAAGGCATTGCTTTTGCAAAGCTTTTAAAACCCCTAGGAGCAAATGCAAGATACGTTTCAAGAAGGCGTTCAAATTTTACAAAAGGTTTTTCATAAAAAACAACATTTTCAATATCTTCTGAACTTATTTCAGCCTCTTTAAGACAATATTTAATTGCAAGATGAGGAAATTTTGCATCATGTTTTTTCCGAGTAAAACGCTCTTCTTGAGCAGCAGCTATAATTTCACCATTCTTGAGAAGACAAGCTGCGCTATCATGATAGAAAGCAGATATTCCTAAAATATACATAATTGGTTGAGAGGTTAATTATTAAAATACAGTATAGATGAAAGGAGATATAACTGTTCCTTGAGCGATAACTAATAAGCCACCAAGTAGAAGCATTACAACTATTATTGGAGCAAGCCAGAGTTTTTTTCTAACTCTTAAAAATTTAAATAATTCTTTTAAAAAATCCATAAATATTTATTTAAAATTGATTCTTAAATGAAGAGTCAGAATCCATATCGTTATTTCTAATTCGCCAATGAGAGTCGCTGTCAATTAATTTAAGACGGAGTTCATCTCTACCTAAAGTTTTTAAAATTATTGAGATAGGTGTAAATAAACCAAAAAAAATAAAAGCCATAACAATAGGGCTAACTATCTTTCCAAGAAAAAGACCAAGTTGCATCCATAACTTATTGAAGGGCAAAAGGAGTTTGGCATTTACTGCTGTTATTAATAGAAGTAAAAGGCTTAAAAAGAAAAAACTTATATTCCAATAATTTAAGCTGTCATCATAAAGATACCAAGCAGTAATAAACATAACAATTGAGAAAAAATAACCAAATGTTTTGTTTGAAGGGAGTTTTAATTCATCCATAACAAAATTATACTCATATATTTAAAAGCTTTGTCTTTATATGATTTAAAAAAACACGTCACTAATAAAAGGAATTTTTGGGATATAGTGTCGTAACCTCACTAATTTAGAATAAGGATGCTTTACTAGTAGGAATACATGGTGGAGGGACAGGGATTCGAACCCTGGAAGGGGATTAACCCTTGCTGGTTTTCAAGACCAGTGCATTCGACCACTCTGCCATCCCTCC
>MDTF01004311.1_pt1 | contig 11714 bp, 13 predicted proteins | sample 811191 | NCBI WGS metagenome assembly MDTF01 (sample SAMN05326649, study PRJNA326480) | marine metagenome | isolation source: seawater | place: Southern Ocean | collected 2011
AAAGTTAAATTTTTTACAATAATTTTTGCCATTATATCCAGAACACAACTCTTTTATGATATTTTTTGTAAATAATTATTGATAATATCGCAGTCACAACTGTAAAAATTGATAAGTAGGTAATTGTATAATTAGTTAAAGGGTTCCCTAATATGGGCTCTCTGAAAGATTGAATCATTTGATAGACAATATTATAATCAGCTAAATACATCCGATTACCCTTTAAAACATCTGGCATCCAAAAAATAGGAGTCATTAGAAATATAAGATAAATTGCATTCCTTATAATCAATATAAAATCTCTAAATCTACAACATAAAAACCCAAATAGAATTCCGAATGAAATTGAATTTATAAAAAATATAATAAAAGAAAAAATTAGATAGAAATAGTTATTAGTAATATTTAAATCAAAGAATATTATTACAGCTACAATCACAACAGAATTGTGTAATAAAATTATCAAGTGTTTGAAAATATTTATCATTATAAGCTTAAGTGGGGCAATTTTCATATTCAATATTCTACCATCAACAAATAGGGTTGAGGATTCATCTATATAGTTTGAAATATAATTCCACATGACTATTCCCAAAGCAATCCAAGGCATAGTTTTCTTTAGTGGGATAGCCCACAGAGATACAAAAACAAATGACAAACCACCAATAAGTATAATCATACTAATAGTTATCCAAAATGGTCCTAGGGTAGATCTCACATACCTTATCTTTATATCAAACCAAGCTAATTCGATCATTGAGAGTATTGTTGTTTTGTGAATCATTTATACATAATCTATTTTAGAATTATTAATTATTATACTGTATTTTATTATTTATTGTAAAATAGCTTAATTTTCATTTTATAATATTGTGGAGCTCTGAAAGACTACTTATCACATGATCAGGCTTTAGATTTCTCACTAAAAAATCTTTTTTCATATTATTATAAAATCCTCTGTCAATTAATATAGATTTAATATTAGTATTTTTACACAGTTCTACATCACGCCACGTGTCACCTATAAAATATGATTGCTCAATGTCAATATTAAATTCCTTTATAGCATTTAAAATTAAACCAGGAGAAGGTTTATAGCAATTACATCCTGGCTCTGACTCATGACAAAAACACGTATATATTTTTTTTACATCAATCTCTTTTAAAATTGATGAATTAATGAAATTATTAAATTCCTCAGTTTGATATCCTCTTTTGATATCTGGTTGATTTGTAATAATAAATAAATGATATTTACCTAAAAATGATTTTAAATAAGATAAATCTTTATAAATATATAGTTCTTCTAATTTATATGGTGGACGTAACTTGAAACTATCCAGTTCTTCTTTAATGACACCCTTATTTAAGGTGCCATCACGATCAAGAAATATTGCATTTTTAATAATCATTTAACAGTCTTTCAAAGTTATTTTTTCCACCATTTAATAAATTTTAGATATAATTTAATTATTTCAAAATATTTGACTTGATTTATAGTTTTTATGAAATTTTTATTATAGGAAGCTTTTTTTAAATCTATTAAATCTTTATCACTACTTGCAAAATAAGTTGTAAATTTAACAAAATTTTTTTTTTGATATGAGCTTGTCTGTTGAGCAAACCAACGAAAGACAATTCCATTTTCAATATTTGATTCAATATAAAGGTTGGGTTTATCCTCCTCCAAACTGCACCATGAAATGTGTTCTGAATTTTCTATTATTTTAATTTTATGAGTTAACTTACGGCTGCTTAAATAGTCATCAATTCCAAGGTTTGTATTGATTAGCTTTGTATTTATTATTTTTTTTTTTACAATGATAGGAGTGTGATGAAAAGATTTTATTATCAAACCATTTTGTTCTTTTTGAATAAGCCACCCAATAGCTCCATTAAAAAATTTGCTATTAATAGTCATTAATTGCATCTTAATATGTAAATTATTTATTATAAATTCATTGAGATGATCCTCGCTAATTCCTTGACTTATTCTATGTTGATCAAAATTTTTAAGGAACTTTTCCTTAATAACGCGTGGTGCGAGAAAAAAAACTATGTCATATTTTTCATATTCTAGAATATTTTTTAAAAAATTTTTACTTAAAATCATATCTGGATAGAAAAAGAAAATATAATTTTCTTCATTTATATCATTAATGAAAAATTTTATTATATTTGAGTGGCACATATATTTATTACCAACAAAATACTTATCTGAATAAAAAATTATATTTATGTATTTACTTTTTTCATCTTTTAAAAAAGAATTTACTAGTTCTTTTTCATTTTCTTTAAAAATAACATTAATTATTAATTTTCTATTACTAATAAAAAAAATATTTTCCTTAGTTAACAAAGATTTTAAAGAAAGGTTAAAAAAATCCTCAATATAACTGCGTCCCCAAACAACAGTTGCTGTTTCTATTATCATAAATTAATTAACCACCACTATTAAACACAATTACCAATTATTTTTTCTTGTCTTTTTTTAAGTAAATCATTTTTACTATCTTTTGAAAATCTTTCGATAAATTGCAATCTATTATTAATTACAGCAGGAGAGCTTTCATCGTCATAAATACACAAATCATGTTCGGCCCCGTACATTACATTCTTTTGGCACCAATCAATATGATCTTTACTAATGTTTTCATAACTATTTGGTATTAATTTTTTTGAATTTAATATTCCTTCGATTTTAGAATTATATTTCATAGTCCCAAAATCTTTTCTAATAAATCTAAAATATTGATATAAACAATCTGTATAAAAGTTATTTGCACCAAAAGTTGGCCATATAACTTTTTTATTTTTTTGATCAAGATTGTTGCTCGGATACCCATTATTATCTACATTGCATGCAGCATGAAGTATTCTAGCGTCAAAGTAAACTAAGTCACCAGGCTCAGGTTTGAAAAAAAGTATATTATCTGAATTAATTTTTGTATCATTTTCTAAGTTAAAAAATTTATCATAATTATTTATGTCATAAATATCTTTTCCAAATAGTACATTTTTTAAGTTAGATTTTGCTGAATCTGAAACTATAGAAAAAATAGAATCTGAAACTTCTAAATATAAGGCACATTTAGTACCTAAAAAATTCTCATTATATTGTTCTAAAACACCACCATTTTTTGATGATAAATCTCGATGCCATTGATGAGCGTTTTGATTTGCATGTAAGTCAAGATGTTGTAAAAACTTATAATCTTCTCCTAAAATACTCTTGTTAATCTTAATCATATTTTTATCTAAAATAAGATCTAAATAAAATTCATCATAATTTAAAGTATCACACATAACCTTAGATTCATTTTTGTTATTCTCAATATTCAGAGTTTGGTCAAATTTATTCAGATAATTTAAAATTCTTTCTTTATCAAAAAATTTTTTTATGATTATAAAACCATATCTTAAAAAAGTTTTTTTTAGATTTGCTTTATCTAAATCTTGTAATGTTAAAAAGTTATTCATTATTATAAATTATTAAAACAATTACCTTAATGTGTATTGCATGGGGTTATTTTTACTTTTTATTTTCTTATAAGGATCTATATAAAAAAGACTAATAAAAATAATTACAAATGTAGAAAATTGCTTTTTTCTTATCAAATATATTAAAAGTTTTTTATTTTTACTTATAGTAGAAAATTTCATTTAAATTAGTTGTATAACTTTTTTAAGATATATTTCAGAAATAAATTCTTCACCGGCATTATTTGTATGACAGAAATCTGAAAATAAACTTTCTTCAGTATTTTTAAATTCATAATGAAAATTAATATCAAATAAATCTTTATTTTTGCATGCTTGCTCATAAAGATATAATATAGACGAATAAGGTTCTCCAAACTGACCTTTGAATATATTGTTATCATTAATATATTTAAATTCTTCCTTTGAACGTTTATTTTTACTCATTATAAAGGGCTGTAATGCAGATATTACTTTAGTTTTATTTTCAGAATTTTTAATAATATCAATTAAGTTATTTTTTTGATCAAAATAAGATTTTACTACGTCTATTGGGTTGTTAATACACTGATAAGCCGTAATCTCTTTCTGTGTAAGACTTTGATTTGAATTATAAATTTTTTGACTAATTGTTTCCATAACTAGAGAGTATGAAATGCTATCTTTAAGCATTGATGGATCTGTCATGGAACCAAAAAGAAGATCGTTAAAACCATCATGAAGTATAATAATATCAGGGTTTATTTTTTTAATATGGAGCATGTATGTAAGCATCTGATCTACAACTAAGTAACTATGTTGAGAAAAATTTAACACACTTACTTCTCGAGAATCATGATTATCTTTCAAATAATTATTTAATTTTTTTTGAAGAAGGCTACCAAATGTTTTAGAATACAAATTATCACAACCCCAGCCTGCAGAGCCACCCAATATGCATATTTTAATTGCCTTTTTCGATTCATCAATAGTCTTGTTTGACTTTCTAAATCCATATTTATCAATCGAACCTAATCCTGTGCATCTAAAAAGGAAACCATATGGAAATAAAAAAACCTCATCTTTATTTTTTGCACCCATCCTATTAAATATTATATTATCAAAATTTGGATCTAAAATATTATAACTTTTTTCATCATCTGCTCTTACTCTAAATTTCCACCATGAGCTGGAAATATCAAAATGGTAGACTAAATATTTTTTATCATATTGATGCCCTTTAAATTCTTTATTTTTGAAATAGATAATTGAGTTATGGTCATCTTTAATATTTGTGTCCAATTTATAAAATTTTAATATATCATTTGATAAATCCGTTATATTCTTGGAAAGATATATTTTATCGTAAATAAAATTTTCTTTTATGGATTCTAAATAATCAATAATTTTTTCATTTTCGAAATCAAAACATTTTAAATCTAAAAATATAATCATTTAATCAATACATGGTTATTCAATACCAAAATATCAATATCGGTATATAAAAAAACTTTAATTGCATCTTTTGGGCTTTCGACAATTGGCTCACCTCTCCTATTAAATGATGTATTAATTAAAACTGGTAATCCTGATATTTTATAAAAATTTTCTAAAAGGCATCTTAGATCAAGCTGTTCTTTATTTTCTTTTGAAATTAATTGTATTCTAGAGGTGAAATCAACATTTGTTGCAGAATAAATTTCTTGTACTTTTTCTTTTTTAACGGCGCAAACTGATAACATAAAATTTTCTGGGTGATATAAATTTTTACTAACAGTATAATCAAAATATTCACTAGCTATCTCTTCAAGGACTAATGGAGCAAAGGGCCTAAATTTTTCTCTAAATTTAATTTTTTCATTGATTATATTTTTCATATTTTTTTCTTTAGGGCTTGCTAGGATACTTCTTGCCCCCAATGATCTGGGCCCAAACTCTGAACGTCCATTAAACCAACCAACCACCTTATTTTCATTAAGTTTATTTGCTATATAATCAGAAAGTTCCTTATTATCATTGAATTTTTTATAATTATCTAGGTTAAAAAAATTTAAGTGTTTTAAAATATCACTTTCTAAATAAGAATCTCCTAAATACATTGTTGGAACGTAATATAGTTTTTTTTCTTTATTCAAAATATTAAAATAATAAAATTGGGCAGCACCAACGGCACACCCTGCATCACCAGCTGCTGGATAAATATAGAGTTTATATTTATTTGATTTAATTAATTTACCATTAGCGACAGCATTTAAGGCTACTCCCCCACTATAACAAATATTATTTTCTTTTGTTAAACTCGATGCGTGTTCAAAGATTGAGAAGATAATATCTTCTAATACAGATTGAAATGAAGAAGCAAGATCAGCAAAATATCTAAACTTATCAGTTTTTTCTACATCTTTACCGTTCAGCTCATCTAAAATTGCAGCATCGCCAAAAAGATTAACAAAATTTTTGTTATAAGGAGGCTGCTCTAGAAAATCAAAGTTAAAATACATCATATTTAATTTCAGCTTATTATTTTCATAACTTATTAATTTTTTTACCTTATCGGCATATATTGGTTTGCCAAAAGCTGCCAAACCCATAACTTTGTATTCTCCTTCATTGATTTCAAAACCAAGAAAGGAAGTAATTGTAGAATAAAATAAACCTAATGAATGAGGATATTTATGAGAACAAATTTTATTAATTTTTCCCTTCTTTCCATGTGAAACAGTAATCGTTTCTTTTTCCCCTACACCATCTATTGTAATTATTGCAGCATTTTCAAAGTTAGAATTATAGAAACTTGATGCAGCATGAGATTCATGATGACTACACGACTTAATTTTAGAAATATCATAATTCAATTTTTTAGAAATTTCGGCTTCTGGTATAAATTTTTTATTTTCCACCCAATCTATAGATGTATTAATTAAATCCTTAAATGAACTAAGTGAAAAGTTTTTAAAAGCATTTTTTATTATTGAATTTTTAATTCTATTGAATTTTTCTAATGAACTTTCGTAATAGATAATATAATCAATATCTTTAATTTCAATTTTTTCAAATTTTAATGCCCTTGAAATTGATTGATTTGGAAATTGAGAATCGTGTTTAATTCTGGAATATCTTTCTTCCTGAGCAGCAAAAATGACCTGACCATCTTTTATTAAAGCAGCAGAGGAGTCATGATAGCCATACGAAAGACCTAATATGTACAAAATTTGTAACCTTTTCCAAATAATTAACTTTTAAGATATTATATTTATTTCCATTCTTTTACCATATAAACAAATTTAATCTATTATAAGTAATACTTTACATATGAAAAATAAAAACCATATTTTATTTACGCTTAGTAGTTTAACAGATTTAGCATATTTTAATACTGTCCTTAAAAGAATTAATAAATTCCAATTTAATATTATTTTAATAACTCAAGAATATTGTACACAAAGTACATTTTTAAAAAAAATTATTACTGAAAATAACATTAAAGTATTAACTTTAAAATTAATTGACTTAAAAATTACAGAAATTTTAAGAAATAAGACAAAACTAAAAATAATTTATTATTTTAATTATCTTAAATTGAGAAAATTATTTTTTAAAAAAAGAATAATTAGATCATATTTTTTTAATGAATTTCATAATAGTATAACATTTCAAGTATTACCCTTTGTAAAACACCCAATTTTTATTAGAACTATCCCTTATTGTAAAATTACAAATATTAAAGATGAGTCAGAATTTGTTGGTCAGTTCGGAAATAAATTTGATGCTAGCATGATAAAACAAACTAATAAAAATATTAAATTTTATAAAAATCTATTTAAGATAAATCTATTATCGTCAAAATATGAATTAGATGGTAAATATTTTAAAAAAGGTAATATTTATAATTATGATTTTTATAAAGTAGTAGGTTTTTCTATAAAAGATAATTTTAAACAGCTTCTAGTTAATCCAAATTTTCCAATAAAAAAAGTTAAAACTCCTAAAGATAGTATTCTTTTCGTATTTGCAAAAATAGAAGATATGAATAATTTTGGTATTAATTTTGAACTTTCTTACAGAAATATGTTTAAATATATAAAGAAATTAAATAAACCGGTTACGATCAAATTACACCCAAATTTTTTAATTGTTTTAGATGAGTATTTAAAAGAATTAATAAACGATCTAAATGCAACAATTATAAATGACAATAATAATGCTGAATTTTATATGTCAGATTATAAATATATTATTACACCTATTGCTTCAAATGCTTTTAAAGTGTTTTCAAATATAGTTGACACTACTGGATATAAACTCATAAGTTTACTAGATCTTGTAGAGTTTGAAGATGAAATGATTAATAAAAAACTACAACAAGTTTTCTATACTGTTAACTATAATAATCATAAATCTATTATTAGACCCAAAATTAGTGATTTATCATCTTAAAATTTTAAATAAAGTTATTTTATATAACAGATACTTTTTAAGAAAATAAATTCTTAGATAAACCACCATCAAAATTTATCGTAACACCATTTAAGTATTTTATATCATTTTCTATAATCATTTTTATAAATTTTCCTATTTCTTTTGGGTCACCAGCTTTTCCCATTGGTAATTCTTTTTCAAATGTTTTCATATTTTTGACTAATTTTTTTAACCGATTAGTTTTAATAGGACCTGGAGCTATATTAATACAGCTGATTCTTTTTGATGCATATAAATGACTGACTGTTTTTAAAACACTTGATATTGCTACACGATATGAATTAGATAATACCAGTTCATTTTCTGGGTTTTTAATTGTGTGCGAGGAAATCAAAAAAATATAACCATTTTTGTTAATTTTTAATTTTTGTAAAATTATAACAAAACTAAGGAATAGTTGATTAAAAAATTTTATCCATTCATTTTCATGAATTTTAAAGAAATTTTTTTTTGGTGGTCCACCAGTGTTTAATATCAAATAATCTATGTTTTTTATTTTGGATAAATAATTTTTTACAGATTTTATGTCAGATGTATCTAGTTCATTTCTTTTAGGATTATAAATTTTAACTTTAATTTTTTCAAATGAGTTAAATATTGCTTTACCTATTCCCTTTGAACTTCCTAGTATCAATGCTGTTTTCATTTTATTATTTTTTGTATTCACCAATCGCGAGTTGTATTTTTTTTAAATAATTTACAAAATTTCTTGTTTCATCTACTTTTATAGCATGGCTGTGATCTGGATGAAGAGTTTTTTTAAGACCTTTTACATAAAAGAATAAAGAGTGTGGTTTATAAGATAAAGACATGATGAACAAATTCCTATCAGAAGAATGATTACCAAACCCAACTCTTACTTGTAATTTTTCTTTTATAAAAAGAATTGATTCTAAGTTAATTTTTTTAAAACTATTACTAAATTTAGTGTGTATAAAAATTAATTTTTTTTTATCTTTTTCTGATAAAAAACTCAAGTGTTTCTTTAAATCCTTGATTTGACTTTGTCCTGTCGAAACAAAAATATTTTTAACCTTAGATTTATAAACTTTTTTTACTAATTCTTTATTTATAAGATCTCTATTAATAATTTTAAAAAAATCTACTTTAATTCCATCAAAAAAATCTACTTTTTTTTCATTGGCAATTGCTATTCCAAAAAGTTTGTTTTTTTTTTTAACTTTTTTATAAAGAATTTTATAAAAATCATCTTCTAAAATTAGTTTCTTTCTTCTTTTGTAAAAATTTTCCTCTCTAACTTGAAAGGATATTCCATCTATTTTAGTTTTTAATAACTTATCCAAATATGATAATGCATAATTTTTATCACCCAGGTGATTAAGTCCCACTTCAGCAATGATTAAGGGCATACTAGTCATTTTTTTTTAAATTCTTTGCTAGTATTTCACTCTTATTAAAATCTTCAATATTATCAATATCTAGAGATCTCCAAAAGCTCATGCAATGAGTAATAATTTTTCCACCTAACCTATTGTGGTTTTCAATTAATATTTTTGGTTTTGTTATATATATCACACCATTTTCTTGAAAAAAATTGCTGTCCTGGCTTCTTGGTCTCTTCCTAATATCATAGTTTGTTGGCTTGTAGTAATTGTATACTTTTTTCCAAATAAATGAATGTGTTTTGAAAACTGATAACAAGCTATCTGCATCTGTTTTTATTATTTTTTTAATTGCCTTATCTATATCTTTAGTTTGTCTTAATGGAGATGTTGGTTGCAATGTAACAACATAATCATAATCTTTATTAACTTTTAAATAAGCATGTCTTACAGCCTCGTCAGGCATAATCATACTGTTTGACAATTTTTTTGGTCTTTTAATAATTTTGGCTAAATGCTTTTTACTAATGTTTAAAATATTTTTGTTTTCAGATGTAACATAAACATCTGTAATTAATTTTGATTTTAATGCAGCTTCAATGGTCCAGACAATTAATGGTTTTTTATTAAAAATTTTTAAATTTTTATTTTTAAGTCTAATTGAACCTCCTTTTGCTGGGATAATTGCTATAATCTTTTTTTTCACTGGATTAATAAGTTTTCAGCTTCTTCAAAAATGTAGTGACCTAAAAAAATATGTAATTCTTGAATTCTTGCAGTAGAATTACTTGGAATAATTAGATTAAGATCTGTATATTTTTTTACTTCACCACCTCCAGAACCTAACAATGCAATAGTAAAAATTTTTTTTCTTTTAGCTAACTTTGCAACATTAATTATATTTTTTGATTTACCAGAGGTAGAGATTATGATTAAAATATCATTTTTTTTATAAAGTGCTTCAAAATTTCTTTCAAAAATTTTATCAAAACTATAATCATTTGCACATGCTGTAATTGTTGAGGTATCTGCTGCTAATGACAATGCTGCAAATGGCTTTCTATTTACTTTTGGTCTAAGTCTAACTGTGAATTCTGCAGCTAAATGTTGCGCATCTGAAGCTGAACCACCATTTCCACATAACATTAATTTTCCACCTTTACTGATACAGCTTGAAATTTTTTTAATAGCCGTATTTATCTCGGGATGCATGTCTGGTATTTTTTTTAATAGATCACATTTTTCTTCTATTATTTTATTAATAAATTTTTTTTTAATATTCATTAAATTAATTTAAATTTTAATATGTTGTCTCAATTTTTTTGAAATCAATTTTTCTTCTTCTAATATTTTACCCAACTTATTCTCACCTATCGCTATATGCATTTTATTAATAGTAGATATTAAATCTTTCATACCTCTTAACTCTAAAGATGCTGACTGATCTGATCCATAGAGGCTTCGATCTAATGTGATGTGTCTTTCTAGCGATGAAATCCCCATCATACTCGCTGCATAAGATACTGCTAATCCTGTTTCGTGCCCACTATATCCTACCTCACATCGATATTTTTTTTTAAGCGCATCTATCGTCAAAAGATTTGCATTTTCAGGACTCATTGGATAGGTAGAAAAACAATGCATTAACTCAAAAGGCGTGTCACAACTTTTAAAAATTTCAACAGCTTTTGATATGTCATTTTCAGAACTCATACCTGTGGATATAAAGGTATATTTTTTTCTTTTTGCAATTTCTTTCAAAAAGTTAATGTCCACAATCATTGCAGAAGCAATCTTGTTGTATTTTAAATTAAATTGATCTAAAAAATTAATACTTTCTAGGTCCCATGCTGAAGCAAACCATTCTATTTTTAGTGATTTACAATAATCATCTATTTCTTTGTATTGCTCAAAATTAAATTCTAATCCTTCCTTTTGATGTCTCTGAGTTGTGCCCCATGGACTTTCTCTTAACTGATCTAACAGTTCTTTAGAATAAACTTTATCAATCGTTCTCTTTTGAAATTTTACAGCGTTAAATCCACTTTCTTTAGCATTTTTAATCAATTTTTTTGCTACAGACATATCGCCGTTATGATTAATACCTATTTCTGCTATGTAAAAAATATTTTTCATTTATATTTCTTTAATACCCTTGTTGCCAATAAAAAGGGAGTGTCCATTGTCCTTTTTGTGGATATGTACATTCTTTGCATATTTCTGGTAGTTCGTCTTTATTACCACTTAATAGATTTTTTCTCAGCACTTCAAAATCTGAATTATTCCATATTTCTTTAATACTAGATTTTTTTAAATCTCCAAAGATTTCTTTTCCATTTACATCTAGGCAACAAATTCTTACACTTCCATCTAATTGGATAAAACATTGACTAAATGGAAAGTAACACGCCGAAGAAAAACTATTTTCTTTAT